>FLOH01001426.1_pt1 | contig 37454 bp, 46 predicted proteins | sample 756751 | NCBI WGS metagenome assembly FLOH01 (sample SAMEA4026879, study PRJEB14308) | marine metagenome | biome: coastal water; material: water | depth 74 m
TGGTTTGATCATCCAGGAATGTGATTTTTTAAATAGTTTAACCAGATTTACGGATACTATAGTTACCGTGGAGGATATGATTTTGTTTATGTGTTTATTCATAAATAAGTGTACTGATATTAGCTCTGATTCTTGTTTTTGTCAATATCATTATTATAATACAATTTTGACTAGTTTAATACCCTGTCTTGTTTATGAAAAGTTATCTATTTCTCGAACTCTATTCCAGGTAGCCCGAAGATGATTATTCATAAATATTTTAATAAAATCATGATTACCACCCCATGATTGGTCTTTCGTTACAAATACTACGGGCAGTATCCAAATCAATCTTACCTTCACCATTAACAATAAATTCAATTATTGGTACATACACTTCCATTGCGGGCACTATCTCGGAATAAAATCTAAATACAGAATAGTATTTCTTACCATTCACTGATTCATACACAATTAGAAAAATTGCTGCCTGCCTAGCTATCATTTTGTATTCATCACCAGTCTTTGCAACTGCAAATAATCGTCTCTGAAAAAGTTTAAAATCTGATGGAGAACTATACCCTGAGTTTTTAACCCATCTATGCTTTTCACCATAACTTTTAATGATTTTTCATCACCACCTCCTTCTAATATGGGATTTGCTCCGCTGAAATAGGGTTTATATATCCAATCACCAGCTTTTATTCCAGACAGTTTTATATTGTATGCAGATCCATTACCTACATTTCTCACATTAAAAAAATCACCCGTCGGGGTGCCTCGCAAATATAGATTTAAAATAGGACGCTCTTGTATTTCATTGCTCTTTTGCGCGGCTCGTGTATAGAAAAAAACAGTAATGGCTGTAAATCCAAGAATCGTCATATTTATTATCTCGCCAATTGTAAAACTCATATTAACATGCATAATCAAATGTATAAATAAAAAAATATTAAACAAAATATTATTGTTTACGATTAGCAAAATTCATACGCACCAAGATTCATGAAAATTTAATTTAAAATTGCTCTAAACAATTCTTCCAAATTTCATACATTGCCAAAGTATCCAATTTACAATAGATAAGGAGATCTTTTGACTTAACTTCCACACTTTCATCGGCAAATTTACCAGATATGATTTTATTCCATGTGTCAGAGGCAGCACCGCCTTCTTGAATATTTAAATCTTTATAAGAAAAACTTGGCGCTAGGGTTGGTAAAACATACTTAATTGATGTTTTACCCTTAAAACCAGGGTGAATATAAAATTGTTTCTTAAATGGCACCTCTAAATCAACAAGTCTATCATTTAAATTTTCAAAAAAATCCACGTGTGCAACATTTCTAATCATCAACTTTAAATTAATACCACGCTCAAACGCTTTATTCCAAACAATCACAGACCCTTTACTTGGTAAATATTTTTCTAATGCTTTAATAAACCCTAAATCTGGATTATCTTTTTCTATATGTAGAAATTTAAAATGTTTAGGCTCTAATTCTTTCTTTTCTAAAACATGCACAGAAAATTGAAAAGGTATTTGATTAAATGGTTTATATCCGTCAAACCTAGGTACAGCAGATATACACGTTTCGTAGTCTAAAAACGATATAGGATATTCTATATCCTCAAAAAAATTCAATAACTCCTTGTTACTAACAATAACTTTCTTAGACTGTGCAGAATCAACTTGATTCCTTTGAATTGTTGTTAAATTAAAATCTGCAGGAACATCAAATATTGAATAAATGCCTCTATCTATTAATTCTGCTATCTTCTTCTTGGAACTTCCAATTCTAGATATATCATGAATACTATATTCAGGAACGTCTGGATTTAAATAGTTAAATGAAGAACAATGGGCGCTTCTACCCTTTATTATACAGCTACAATAATTATTAGGTTTATTTTCTAATTTTAGCAAATCATGCGCCCCCTCCATCTCATCTAAAACAATATCTGCAATACCGCTAACCTCATCCGTAAAATCCTCTATAACAAATAATTCATCTATATCTAATTTTCCATTTCGAACATATTCGGCATTTAATCTGATTATATATGTTTTATTAATGGGCACTGACGATTTTTTCAAAACATTAACTTGAAATGCTAAATCATGTTTATAGTCATCCTCATGCCTCTTCTTATTATCACCGCTATTTGTTGATTTTGCCTCGTAGACATCATATGCTTTCTGTTCATTATTCCATACCAAGATATCAGCAATAGCTTCAAATTTATCCGTACAAAAAACTGGCTGATATATTATTTTTTCTCTTTTATTTATCAACTCCTGAGTCATCTTTATATCTCGCCTGTTTTCAATCAAAATCCCTCCTGAAAATAATTCTCTAGCCAACTCATCAACTTCATTGCCCATTTCCATAATCATCTTATCAAATTCGGACAGCTGTTTTAAATAATATTGTTTTGGCTCAAAAACTTTTACCCACGCATTTTGTGGACAATCTCTATATAGTAGGTAATTTGTTTTAGTTAATAACATGTAAAAATAAAACAATAATAAACAAACTTACTCCTTTTATCTATACAGATGGCCTAGTCCCTTTACAATACGGATATCTAGAACAACCATAAAATGCTCCATATCTACCACTTCTTCGTATCATTTTTGCCCCACATTTAGGACAACTTAGTTTTCCAACCACTTCAACTTTAGTTTTCTTTCTAGCTCTTCTGGTAGTAACCACACTAACACCTTTACATTTATTACAAAATCGTCCATAACCCGTAACCAACGAATTATCTTTAAAATCTTTCATTTCTTTAACCTCTTTACATTTTGGACATTCTTTCATGTCGCCACTCTCTAATCCATTAACAGTTCTCTGAATACTATCTATTATGCTATTATTTTTCGTTGCACCATTACTTACCAAACCAAGAATCCTACTATCCAACATCTCAATTGGATTCTTACCTATGTTAAATTTATTAATTCTTAAAAACTTATATCCATACCCTTCCAATACCTTTTCTCTATAGACATCCTCTTCCTTATAGTAACTGTCATAATTAAACTCATTCACTTCGTCTATATTGGTAAAATGTTCACGGAAACCATCATACTCTATGATAATTTTATGCTCCTTATGTTGCTCGTCTTTATATACTAATAGAAAATCTACTTTATATGCCGGATGGTCATAATATGTATCTATTTGTTTAAGATATTTACCAATATTAAATTGTGGAATAAAAGTGATATCATCTTTGTGCTTATCCCAAAATTTTGTCTGGTAAAACCAATTCATAACCTCAGGTTCCATCTTAGAATTGGAATCAGTCTCAGACACGTCTCTTTCTTTCTTAGCTTCTTCAAGGACAAAACTATAATGTCTTAAAGCCTCACCTATAGATCCTTTATATTCCTCTAAATCTTTACTTAAAACCAAATTTATTTGTTCCTTAGCTCTACTAAACCCAACATTTAATCTTTGTGCTTTTATTTGACCATCTTCTTCCAAATCTACTCCACTCAAATCTTTTATAAAAACTCCCCATAATTTATCATCCTCTTTAGTAGCCACTAAAGAATAGAAAATAATATCCCTCTCTTCACCCTGACAAGTGTCAAAGGTCATTATCTTTAACTTCAACTTTTCAAAAAAGTATTCACTTTCAGGCAGTTTATTAATACGTTCAATTAATAACTTTTGTTGATTTGTGTGGGGGGTAATTATTCCTACACTTAAACTCAAATCTTTTTCTTTCAGTTTCTTCAGCTCAGCAATAATGTAATCTATTTCCTGATTGTTAGTATTATGAATTAATTCCTGCTTCCCGTCATGCTTAACCATAGAAAACTTCAAAACGTCATCCACAGACTTCCCTCTAATTTTCATAACTTCTAAACTGCTCTGATAAAAATGTTTATTAGAGTATGATATTATTTCTTTATATCCTCTAAAATGTTTACGCAATTGAGTTTCATAATTACTAATAAACCCAAAGAAATCTAATATAGATGTTTTGATATTAAATTTAGCTAATTTTGCTAGCTTAGTTGCATCTTTAGAGACATTTTTCTTAAATGATTTTTCTAGGATATTTAAATACTCCTTATTTGTATCTGATCTGGCATGCGACGCCTTAACATTACTAAACTGCTTAGTATCTCCTAAAACTAACACTTTCTTGGCACGCAAAAGCGCAGGGAAAGCCTGAGAAATACTAACCTGTGAAGCCTCATCAATAATAACTAAATCAAAAATCTCTGGATCAAGAGGTATAAATTCAGCATAATCTCTAATTCCTGCCAATATACAAGGAAAGGCTTCCTTAAGTTTAGAAAATTCTTTTTTCGGAAACCTTTGTTTCTTCCTAATAATATCTCTAAGCGACTTTGCAGTTGCTTGATTTTGCTCATAAAAATCTACAACTCTACCATCTAACAAATATGTCATTTTTGCAGTTACTAAATCTTCTATATTTGCAAGAGAGTGATGATAGTTATAAATAGGTATATCTGCAAAATTCTTACCCAACTTAAGTCTTAAATGTAAAAACCTAATTAGTTTATTAAATTCATTTTGATCTATATTTATTAATTCATTATTAATAGACGTTTCCAATGAACTACTATCAATGCCAAAATTCTTTAATGTTTTCTCGTAATTATCAATGGTATTCAACAAATATTTTATATCATTTCCAAGATTTACTAATTTCTTAAAGTTTTCTTCTGCTTTTTCATCAACCAGCAAATAGTGTAGGGCTTTCAAATAATCAAATTCATAAGTATTAGTGCGCTTATTGTGTAATTCCGACAGTGCATATTCATAAATATAACCAACGCCCCGTAAAGTATCTATATATTCATGTGGCGTATCAATAACGCAATTTGGAAAGGTTTTTTTGAATTCTATATTTAGATTTTCCAAGATTTTTTTCTTAAAAAGATAACCAAATATAGAATTCTTTTCATTCTCATACCGTTGTAAAAAAGCATCTAGCTTTGGCAAAATATCACTATCAAAATCTAAAAACTCAGGCAGCACACCTATTTCATCAACAAAACGCTCCCTTATCTTAGCAGCGTCTTTATAAATTAAATATGAATTAGCAATCGCATCACTAAAATCTGTAAGAGTTGTTTTATTTGAAAAGAGAGATTTTGATATACCAAATATTTCGAATAATCTCACAACATCATCACCCTTACTACCCACAATATCCTTAAGACCAATCAAAACATTCCTTATCTCTTCAAGTTCATTATCTGGACTAGAATTGTTATCCATTTCATCTATGTCTATTTTTTGACCCTGCTCACTATAATAATCCTCCAGATTATGAAGCTCGTATATTTCTTCTATATTAATTTCATCGTATGCATGAATTTCGGCTTCAATATCCTCTTTAAGGGTGTTAGCCTGTTTTTCTATATTAGTCTCAATTTTCTTATAATCCTTTTTTATAGCTTTATAATGATTTTTTATATCACCTATAGAAGTTTTAGATAGAATCTTAGCATAATTACTACCTATTTTACCTAATCTTAAGATTGGATTCTGAAATCTATCATCAGTTCGTACTGACTTCAATGTGCTGGTAATTTTATCCTCAACAACGTCTAATGCTTCTTTCTTATCAGACAATACTAACACTGATTGATTATTCAATATAGCATCAAATACAATTGCCGTAATAGTATGACTCTTACCAGTACCAGGGGGTCCCTCCACTGTAATATACTTACATTCATCTTTTTTCAATGCTGATAATATCTGTAACTGCTCACTATTAAGTGGTATGGGGCTTTTGAAAACCAGCTTATCAGTTGTCTTCGATTCATCCCAATGATCTTCAATATCAGAATTTAAATTTTTAGGATCCTTAGTTATAAAATCCTCAATCAACTTATTAAAAATATCTGCTAAAATATTGTCTTCAGAAGATAACAATTCCAATATCTCTTCATAATCATTTACTAATGCCTCATCGGATTTATCAAATAAACTAACATAACAACTATTCGACATACTAACTAATAAACTTTTAGATTTTTGTGGCGACGAGTCAGATACATCAATAGAAGAATCTAACTCAAAAAAGTTAACTAGCTCATTTAAAACAGAGCTAACAACTTCTTTAAAATCACTTTTATGTTGAGCGAGATATATTATTCTCTCCGTAACTGTTTGCAGACTCCCTTTTGTACCCTTTGCTTTATTATATTCTTGAACTATGTACTCTAAAGCTCTCTTATTTAAATATGCCTGACTGTCAAATTCAATTAATATGGAGTCTCCAGTTATATCTACGTTAAACGGTATATAAAAAATTGGATATTTAGTTTTTTCAAACGTGATGTCACCAAAGTACAAATAAAACTCTTGTTTGTCCAAGATCTTTCTATTTCTTTCCATTTCAAAAACTTCAGCAAATAGATCGCCCACTTGAAAACTATCAAAGAAAGAAACTATTTGCGACTTAACGCTAGAAAGTTTAAATACATTTTTTAATTCCTTTCTTAAATCTATCTCTTTATTTGCTATAAGAGAATTTAATGCACTAGAAACCTTATTATCTATCAACCTGAGCAAAATTGCAGTTAGTTCTTCTTCCATTAAATAAACGGAATTCTCATCTGCTAAATCTAAATTCTCTATTGGTTTTTCAATATGAGAAATAAAAGGTAATACTAATCCACTTTTTATAATAACTGCGGCATTTTCAAGTGAAGTAGAAAGTGCTTGATCATACTCCTTTTTATATAAAACTGCTGCTTTTTCAATTTCATCAGCAATTTTATTAATTATAGTAGTAATATTTTTTGCAGAAATCTTACCAACTTGCAGATTTACTAAGTTTAATAAATTTTTTGGTATATTAGTTTTATAAACACCCTTATTTATTTTGTTTAATGCGCCGCTATCAAATGCTTTAGAAATAGCTTTATAAGCCACATCGTTAAAACTACTATACTTATTTAAGTTAATTCCGACTAATAAATTATCATTATTGCGCAACTTTACACTTCTTTTTGGATTTCTCCTCTTATGAAAGTCCGTTTCCAAAAAATCCATAAAATACTTTGCCACTTCTTTAATGAAAAGCAGATTCTGTTCTGATGTTTTAGATTTTGTTTTTGGCATATTTCCTATTTTAATAATTCATCAGGTTTAACACCTAATGCTTTTGCTATTTTCTCTATATTACCAACAGTAGGATTTCTTAACCCATTCTCTATACCACTAATATATCCCCTGTCCATATTCAAAGCACGAGATACATCACCTTGTGACAATCCCTTTTCTAATCGTATTCTCTTAAAGTTTTCACCTACTTTCTTAGATATTTTAGATTCCATATCTATATATTATACCCTGTTGCATTATTTAACAATATTGTACTATAATACAATAGCTAATAGGAAGAAAAATTTCCTTTTGACTATAAAGTTCGAGCCGACAAACAGTTTTCAAAAAGATAGATAGTTTTTAGAGCGGGCCAGAGCGGCGGCTGGCGCGGCTGGATTTCAGCCGCCGCTCTGCAGCTCTTTTCGAACTTCTTCGTAGAGGGTCTGCCAACTTGTAAACGCGGCGCTTTGCGCCGTCACATTCCAGCCCTTTTTGGCCACAAAACTAAATTCTTTATCTTTTAAAGTCAAAAGGAAATTTTTCTTAAACAAGTAATTACTAAATATATGAAGTATTTTATTTACGCAAGAAAATCTACAGAAAGTGAAGATAGACAAATAATGTCTATAGATTCACAACTAAATGAACTAAAAGAATTTGCCGCCACAGAAAAACTTGAAATCGCTGCCTCGCTTTGCGAGGCAAAAACTGCTAAAGAACCTGGGCGACTTATTTTTAACGAAATATTAGAAAGAATAGAAAAAGGTGAAGCTGATGGAATCCTTGCTTGGCATCCAGACAGATTAGCTAGAAATTCAATAGATGGAGGTAAAATAATATATTTAGTGGATACTAATAAAATAAAATCTCTAAAATTCCCTACTTTTTGGTTTGATAACACTCCTCAAGGTAAATTCATGCTTAATATTGCTTTTGGGCAGAGTAAATATTATATAGATAATTTATCTGAAAACGTAAAAAGGGGTATAAGGCAAAAGCTTAGACGTGGTGAGTTTCCAGGTTTAGCACCAGTAGGATATCTTAATGACTTAAAAACTCATATAATTGTTTTAGATATTAAGAAGTATAGAGCCATCACAAAGATATTTAACCTATATGCTACTGGAAATTATCCCTTAGAGAGCCTTATACTGGTTTTAGATAGCTTTGGAGTAAAAACACGCACAAATAAATCATTCACAGCCTCCATGACCCAGAATATCCTTAAGAACCCTTTTTACTATGGTGTTATCCAACATAATAGTGAATTATACCAAGGAACCCATGAACCAATTATTACAAAGAAACTTTTTGATCAAGTTCAAGAAATTATGACTAGCAGGGGTCATAAAAAACAAAACAAAGTACATAACTTTATTTTCACAGGTTTAATGACTTGCGGAGTTTGTGGATGTGCTATTACTGCAGAAACACAAAAGGGATACACATATTATCGTTGTACCAAGAAGAAAGGTAATTGCAACCAAAAATATATACGACAGAAAGACTTAGTTATTCAATATATAAATATTCTGGAAAAAGTTTCTTTGCCTAATGATTGGGCAGATAAAATGCTTAATCATTTAGATGCAGAACAAAATAAAACAACACAATCATCAGTTACCCTTGTCTCTTCACTTAGATCTAGGGTCAAACAACTAGAAGTTAAATTAGACAGACTATTAGATTCACATCTAGATGAAACTATTAATAAGTCCGAATATATAGAAAAGAAAAAGAAGTTTATTAACAAGAAAATAGATTTTGAAGAACAAATCATTGAAATAAGAGACAAGGGTAATAATTGGCTCGAACAGATGAGAGATTTTATTATTGACGCTAAAACAATAAAAAAAGTCGCCCATGAAGGCGATCTGCATAAAATTAGAGACTCATTAAAAAAAGTCGGCTCGAACTTTATTTTAAAAGATAAAGAATTTAGTTTTGTGGCCAAAAAGGGCTGGAATGTGACGGCGCAAAGCGCCGCGTTTACAAGTTGGCAGGGGTGGAGGGAATCGAACCCCCGTCCTTGGTTTTGGAGACCAATATTCTACCACTGTACCACACCCCCAAAGTATTATTCCTGGTTATTTCTCAACTCTTCTAAAGATACTTGAAACTGATCAACTAATCCTGGGAACTTACTAAAGATTAATTCAAACCTATTAGTTGTTTCACCGGTTGTTTCATCAAAAGCAGGAGTACCGCCAGCATATACAGTATCTGTAGGATCACCATACTGATTCAAATCTTGCTCTAGAAGCCAGTTATCTATCTGCAGCTGTATATCTTCAGGTAAACCTTCAGACATTTGCTGTATCTGCTCTGGTGTATAAGCAGTGGTATCAACAGTATCACTACCTTGGGTAAACCCATCAACAACATTCTCAGCTACACTATCTATCACTTGCTCACTAATCTCATCAAACTTCTCACCAGTTCTCCATTCTTGCCACCAAGCATCTATTCTTTCACCAAAAAAATAGTTAATAGCTAGTAGTATTAAAGCAAGGATGAAAAGCTTTCTGATCATTTATTTTGTTTCTTTATGAGGAACGTGCTTTTTACAATGACTGCAAAACTTCTTCAACTCAAGCCTTTCTTTAATAACCTTCTTATTCTTTTTACTATGATAATTTACTCTCTTGCACTCAGTGCATTCAAACTTGATCATGTTATCCTGTGACATATATTCTAAATTAGTAATAAATAATCCAATACCCTTATACAATAAATAAAGGGGGCCGATCTTAGCTCGGCTCATCTTCGCTTAGTTCTATTTCTTTCGAAATCGAGCTAAGCTCGATGGAGCCACCCGTCGGACTCGAACCGACGACCTGCGGTTTACAAAACCGATGCTCTACCAGCTGAGCTAGGGTGGCAGGTCTTTAATATACTAATACATTATACCATTTATGTCAATAATACAGCAGCTATTGCCTGTGAGTAAAAAGTTAGTATAAACTCGCAACAAAAGTGTCATATCTGCTCGTCCTGCCCGGCCTAATTTCACGCAGTGAAATGGTGACGGGTCAATAAGAAAAAACATCCTACAAAGTAGGATGTTTTCTAACTATTATTTAGCTTTATTTACTCTAATTCAGCCTTCCAGAGGCCATGTAGATTACAATACTCTCTAGCTATTACCTGACCATCAATATCTACTTTAAACTCCCATTCTGGGGTATCTCCAGGCTTTAAGTAATGTCTGTGACTGTGATCATTAATAATGATCTCAATCCACTCAATATAGTGATCATCATCCATTGGATGAGGCACACTGCCAACCACTACCTTCACTCCATTATCTGTCTTAGTAATCACTGGTACATGTTTTTCCTCAGCTGCATCTTCTGTATTCTCACTTAAAAGATTCATTGGTTGCCCGCAGCAAACTAGTTCACCACCACCAACATGTGAGGTAGTAACTATGTTTCCACAGACTGGACACTTATACACCTCATTTAACTTTGTAACATTTGGCATAATTATTTCAATTAATATTAAATCTTACCGACTAAGTCAAGGCCTGGCTTCAAGGTCTCATCACCTGGTTGCCAACGAGCTGGACAAACTTCTCCACCATGCTTGGCAACATAGAGAGCTGCTTGTAACTTTCTTAAAAGTTCCTTAGCACTTCTTCCAATATTATTATCATGGACTTCATAAGCTTTGATCACACCTTCAGGGTCAATGATAAAGCTTCCTCTTAAGGCTAAACCTTCTTCTGAAATATATACTCCCAAAGACTTGGCAACTTTGCCAGTTGGATCTGCTCCCATTGGAAACTTGATCTTTCCTATAGCCTCAGAGTTATCATACCATGCTTTGTGAACAAAGACAGTGTCTGTTGAAAAACTTATTACCTCAGCATCATTCTTTTTAAATTCCTCATAAGTGTCTGCCATATCTTCAAGCTCTGTTGGACAAACAAAGGTAAAGTCTGCTGGATAGAAAAATAGGATCAACCATTTTCCTTTGTAATCTCCAAACTTTACTTTCTTTATTTCATTCTCATGAAAAATCTCAAAGTCGAGATCTTCTAGTTTCCGACCAATTAGAGTTGGTGGATTAAATTTTTTTTCTTCTTGCATAATTTTAAATCTTTAATTTATTATTTTTCTTATTCACCCATATACGGTACAAACTGATCTTTGCCTACGCCACACACTGGACAGACCCAATCCTCTGGAATGTCTTTAAAGAGTGTACCAGGAGGAATATTGCTATCTGGATCTCCCACTGCTGGATCATAAACATGATCACAGGCCTTACAGATGTATTTTTTAGTTATACTTCCCATTTTATTTCTTCTTAATTTTTAAACATTTATTGCAAAGACCATAGTAAAAGATACTTTGTTTTAAAGTCTTACCAATAGATAGTTTTGGTAGTCTCTGCACCTTCTTCTTTTGTAAATCTATTATTTGATGGCAATGATCACAAATAAAGTGGTCATGATTACTAATATCTGCATCATAGTGGAAGAATTCATCCTTGTCTGATCCTAGACGAAGGATGTATCCATTATCTGCTAAATACTGCAGATTCCGATAAACAGTCCCTAAGCTGATATTTGGTAGCTTCTTCTTAACTGACTTGTGTACCATCTCAGCTGTAGGATGACTTTTTACGGACATTAGAAAATCCCAAATAAGTTGCCTTTGTTTGGTTAGTCTTCTTTTCACTTCCCTCTTCTCCACTTTTTTAGTCATTTTCTTATTAGTAATCATTACTAATAGAGTATATAAAAAAAATAAAAGGTTGTCAACCAAATTACTTCTGACACTGTGGACAAAAGTGAGTTCCTCTACCACCAAGTTTAATCTTCTGAATGATTCCTTTCTTACATCTTTTGCACTGCTCCCCTGTTCTCCCAAATACTTTTAAGAATTTTACGAAGTTCCCAGCATGTCCATCTGAATCTACATAGTCGGAAAACGTTGTCCCGCGATACTTAATTCCTTTTTTCAAAATATCTCTGCAGGCTTTATATAATAGTCCCTTCTCTCCCCTTTTTAAAGTATGTATTAATCTGCTTGGTTTGACACCAGCTGCAAAGCATATTTCATCTGCATAGATATTACCAATACCAGCCATGAATTTCTGGTTTAATAGGAATGGTTTAAGAACGCTCTTTCTATTCTTTAATAGCTCTTCAAACTTATCTAGGGTAAAATCTTTGGCTATAGGTTCAATACCATAAGAGCTAATAGCTTTTTGTCTTTCCTGATCATCAACCAAGTGCCAATAACCAAACTGCCGCATATCATTAAAAAAGAGTTTAGAATTATCTGAGAAAGTAACAATAATATGACTGAACTTATTGGGTAACTCCTGATTGCTCTCCGGCCAATTATGACCTCCCATAATTCTCTTCCCTGCTTTTTGGTAAATAAGCTGTCCAGTCATCCGCAAGTGAACTAAAATGAATAATCCATTGTCTAGGTTGATTATCATTAACTTACCAACTCTGTCTATCTTATTGAACTTAGAACCAATTACTTTGTCTTTGAATAGTCTGTGAGTATTCTTAACAATCTTTTTCTTACGAATAGCAACAGACTTTATCCTTTTATGGATAATCTTCTGATTCAAATCATTTCTAATTGTTTCTACCTCTGGTAGTTCTGGCATATTGACTTTATATGGTTAACATAACTATACTTATAACATAATTATTTAAAACTTTAAAGAAGATGCTTATTACTTGGACATATACTTTAGTCAGTATTGCTATTGTTAGTTTAATATCTATTGTCGGAATACTTACTATCTTTACTAATAAAAAAAGGATCTGTGGAATTATTACACCACTTGTTGGTCTAGCTACTGGTGCTCTATTTGGTGGTGCTTTTATTCATATGATTCCTGAAGCTTTTAACTCAGGTGTAAATTCAACACTTGTTTCATTCCTAATTCTAACTGGCCTATCAATATTCTTTATTCTAGAGAAGTTCTTGCACTGGCATCATCATCACCATCATCATGAAGCAGAAGATCATATCCGGCCTGTAGGCTATCTAAATCTTGTATCTGACGGTCTTCACAACTTAATTGATGGTGTTATTATTGGTGTTGCTTATCTCGCTGGTATTGAGATCGGTATTGCAGCTACAGTTGCTGTCATCCTTCATGAAATACCTCAGGAGATTGGTGACTTCGGTTTATTACTTCATGCTGGTTTTGCTAAAGCCAAAGCATTACTATTTAATTTCTTATCTGCTTGTCTAGCTTTTGTTGGTGCTATTATTGCACTGACCATTGGACCAAGTATTGAAAACCTGACAGTCTATGCCCTAGCAATCGCTGCTGGTGGCTTTGTCTATATTGCTGGGTCAGACCTAGTACCAGAGCTTCATCAAGAAACTAAATTCAAAAATATTATCATTCAATTCCTAACCATTGGTTTGGGTGTTGGATTGATGTTTCTCCTGGTATTATTTGAATAAATATTTTTCTAAATTAAATAAAAAAGCCTCGCCGAATGGTGAGGTTTTTTAATATGGTGGGCCGGGAAGGATTCGAACCTTCGAAGGCGGAGCCAGCAGATTTACAGTCTGCCCCGTTTGACCACTTCGGTACCGACCCAATAAAATAAAAAAATGGAGTCGAGCTGAGCTCGATGGAGCCGACGCGCAGATTTGAACTGCGGACCTACTCCTTACCGAGGAGTTGCTCTACCAACTGAGCTACGTCGGCACGTTCTTCGCTAGAGCTACGAAGTGCCTTAAATACAAGATTTATTAAATTTTAATGACTCACCAATCTGAGCCCGTCCGCCATGGCTACGCCAGAGGCGTGCCGGGCGGGCTACGTCGGCGCGTCTTAGTTAGGGCTCGGCGCTTCATGACTCATGACTTTCATGAGTCATTTCGCTTAACTCGCCCTACCTATTCCTCTTTGATTCCGCTAAAGCGGAATCAAGCTCGCCTTCGCTATACTCAGGCTCGTGTGATTTGGTTGGTATTTCAGACGAACAATTAATTACAAACTGTCTATAGTTTCCTGATACTCAGCCAATTTATTATTATCTGGATTTACTTCAGTCAATTTATCAAACGCCTCTTTGGCTGTTTTTTTATCTTGACTCATTATACTGATTTCAAACAAAAAGTCAAGATATTTTGGATTATTTGGCATTGCCACTAGGGCTTGATTGATCATCTCTACAGATTTATCCATATTCTCCTGCTGCTTATAGAGTGTAGCTAGATTATAATAAACTTCCACATCTTGATCTTCGCTACCCAAAGCTTCCAAATAATTCTTCTCAGCTTCTTTCAAATCTCCTCTTTCCTCGGCAATAGCTGCTAAGTCTTGATAAACTTTACTATCTGCTGAAATTTTCAAAAGATAACTATAAGTCTCAATCGCGTGTTCATAATCTTTCTTCTCCCAATAAAGCCTCGCCAATTGATGATAGGCTTCTTTGAATTGTGGTTCTAACTTCAAAATATCAATTAATTTTGCTTCTGCATCCTCGTAGTTTTTTTCTGCTAAAGATTCTTTGGCTTGTGTCAACATCAAAGAAAATTTCTGCTCCTTATCAACCTCATCTTTGAAATCTTGATGCAATAATTTGTGCCGATATTCCTCTTCCTTATCTTTGATACTACTATAAAATCCTTTGATCCATTCTACCAATTTGCTAAAAGCAGGTTTTAAAACAGTCAGGACTCTCACAAAAAATGTTCCCATTTGTCTCTTTAATCTCTTTTCATACATGTCCTTCTTAAGATTTTCATTCTTTAATTGATAACTCGCCTCTGTCTTGACCAAAGTCAATTGCGGAAATTTTCGTATCACAATATAGGCTATGACAGCTAGACAAATTAATATTATTATTGAAACTACATAAGCCATATTATGCTTTGTTATTACTACCTAAATGCATGATTTTACGACTAACTACTTCAGTCACAGCATCAATACTTGGTGAGATCAACTTACGAGGATCCACCATATCTGATTCCTTTGTTATAGTCTGTTTTAACGTTTCTGTAAAGGCCAATCTCAATGAAGTATCAATATTCACAATACTGACACCATGTTCAGCAGCTTTTGCCAATTCATCGTCCGGGATGCCCGAAGCACCATGTAATACCAAGGGCACATCAACGGCTGCTCTTATTTTATCTAAAATATCAAAATATATCTTTTCTTTTCCCTTGAATCTACCATGAAATGTACCGACTGATATCGCTAATGTATCAACACCTGTTTCCTTAACAAATCGTTTTGCTTCTTCGGGGTCTGTCAAATACTTTGCAATTTCATCAAACTCACCATTATATTTACTCATTCCTTCTTTGCCAAGTATTCTACCCAGCTCACCCTGTGCCCAAACATTATTCTTATGCGCATAATCAACTGACTCTTTGGTCACATTTACATTCTCATCATAAGGTAGCTCAGAAGCATCAATATGAATAGATGAGAAACCAGCACTGACACATTCAGTCACTGATTGAAAAGAGTGTCCATGATCCAAATGCAGGGCCACGGGAATATTTTTTGCCAGATTCTTAGCAATAGTCTCCACAATATGAGTGATCGGCTTCAAACCAGCATACTCAATCGTCTTTTCACTGACCTGAATAATGACTGGCGCCTTCATTGCTACAGCTGCCCTGGCAATGGCTAATGTGATTTCCAAATTTGCTGTATTAAATGCACCAACACAATAATTCTTTTCTCGGGCGTCTTTCACAATCTCTTCTATATGAACTAACATAAATATTTATTAATAATTAATAATTGATTCAAAACTATCAATCTCTGTACTAGCTTTACCGATCAACACGCCATCAACAGCGGCTAGGTTGATATAGTCTTTGATATTATCTTGATTAATACTACCACCATAGACAATAGACACATTCTTATGAAGTCTATTGGTTGGTAGAATCTCAAGCAATAATCTACGGATCAAAGTATGCATCCGGGAAATATCGGCTGGCTCTGCTGGACCATTTGGACTGATCGCCCAGATAGGTTCATAAGCAATGATCAGTTTGTCCTTTTCATTCAAACGAATATTTGCCAGTTCTCTGGTCAATTGATTTTTGATATATATTTCTTTTTGATTATTATCTCTAGCCTCTTTATCTTCACCGATACACAGTATTGGTATTAATTTATTTTCAAGAGCAACTCGAACCTGCTTATTAATCTCAGCCTCTTCAAGTTTATAAGCCTTTCTCTCTTCTGAATGACCAACTATCACATACTTGCAGTTGTATTCTTTCAATGCTAAGACACTGACACTACCAGTTGCTGCTGTATAATCACTCACAAAAAATCCCTGGGCTCCCAAACCTATCTTTGAACCTTTCAAAGCTTTGCTGACGCCAGCAATATTTATATAGCTAGGGCAGACAACAACCTCCCTACCACTCTTCACTTTCTCTTTGAATTTCCTACCCAAAGCAGTGGCCAGTTTGATACTCTGATCAGGTGATAACACGGTCTTCCAATTTCCTAATATATATTTTTTCATTTAATTCACAATATTAATAGCTCCTGTAGTTAATAAAGTCACAATAATGCCAGACATTACTACTCCCAAACAAATCACTAGAAAAGCTTTTTTCTTTGGAAAGCCAAATAGCCAAGCAGCTAGTGATCCGGTCCAGGCTCCGGTGCCTGGCAATGGAATAGCTACAAACAATAATAGCGCTAAATAGCCATATTGTAAAACCTTAGCCTCTGTTTTTTTTCTTGTTTTGGCTAAAACCCAATTATATCCTTTCTTGATAAAGCTCTCATGTTTTTGAAGCCAATTATTTACAATATCTAATCCCCACAAAATAATAAATGCTGGGATGATATTTCCAATTACTGCAAATATTAATATTAAAATAGGATCTCCCCCAAAATATGACAACACAAAAGGAATAGCTGCTCTAAGCTCAGTCACTGGAAGCATTGACATCCACAATGTCAATAAATACGGATTACTTAATAAACTAATCATTTTGCCATGTAAAATTTTCAAATACCCACTGACTCAATGCCTTCGCGTCATCAAATCTTGTATAGTGATCAGCCGAACCAAGAATGATAATACCAATTTTCTGCTGATCTTTTCCTTGTACTTGTAAAGCTAGACAACCACCGGCTTCATCTGAGTACCCAGTCTTGCCACCCAAAACTTTCAAATAGCTAGATAAAAGCAGATTGGTGGTAGTAAAATAATTTAATCGTCCGGTGTTTATAATATTGTAACTATAATTACTCCTAGATACCACATTTCTAATATCCTCATTTTCATAAGCCACATTAATCAAACGGGCAATATCATTGGCTGTAGCTACATTTCTACTATCTAGTCCTGTTGGTTCAATAAAGTATGTATGAAACATTTTTAATTCTTTGGCCTTATTGTTCATAGCAATTACAAACTCACTCTCACTAAGACCCGATGACTTGACCAAGGCCGCAGCTGCATTGTTATCAGAAGCTATCAAAGCAGAATGAAAAAGATTGGACACTGTCACTACTTCACCAGTAAATAAATAAAATGTACCACCTTCACGATAATCATCTGTAGAAATTGTCACTTGTGTTTGCCACCCAGGATTGTGATCAAGCCACACCAAAGCTGTCATCAGCTTCGTCAAACTTGCAATCGGTCTTTGTTGTTCACTGTTGTGTTGCCACAATATTGCTTTGGTGTCCCAGTCAAAGACAAGTGCAGTATCTGCAGACAACTTCACCCCAAGTGAATCATTGACTATCTTTGTTGGTACTTGATCAGACTGGGAAACATATTGACGATAGTTGACGCTATCATCAACAAGATCAATAGCAGCATAAGGAGTAGCAATCGGTACTGAGACCAGACCCCACAACAAACTCAAATTCAAAATAAAATCCCAAAACATCTAGACAATATCCTTTTTGGCAACTAGTTTAAAATCCTCTTCACCTAATTGCTCAATCTTATATTTATTAATACGTACTCTCTGTAATTCTAATACATGATAGTTCAAAGCTTGGACCATACGTCTGATCTGTCTTTTCCATCCTTGATGAATTATTATTGTAAATGAGTCTTTACTGACCTTCTTAATAATATCTGCCCTGGCAATTCCTTCTTCAAGATCAACACCCTCTTTCATTCTTCTCAAGAAACCATCTTCAACTTCTCCTTTGATCTTTACTAAATATTCTTTTTGATGCTCAAAGCTTGGGTGTGTCAATTCTTGCGCCAAATCCCCATCATTGGTCAGTAGTATCAAGCCAGAACTCTCTTTGTCCAAACGACCAACAGGAAAGAGATTATAATAATGTCTTGGTAAAAATGTATAAATAGTGTCTCTGTGCTGAGGATCTTTTCGTGTAGTGATCAGCCCTGTCGGTTTATTAACCATTAAATAAAGTTTCTGTTCTGGAATCTTCACTATCTGATGATTTACTTTCACGTGATCAATCTCTGGATCAACTTGAAAACCCATTACTTCGACAACTTCGTCATTAACTTCAACCTTTCCTGCTGCAATCATATCTTCTGCTTGCCTGCGTGAAGCTACACCTGCTTGTGATAAAAATTTCTGTAAACGCATTAATTATAAACATTTACTTGTAAAGGTGTAGCTGGTGTGTCATCTTCATCAATTTCTTTATTATTAGGAACTTCATCCTGATCATGCACTTCAACTTCCTCATCATCTGTAGCATCTGCAAAGGATGAATCATATTCTGGATCAAGTAGTTTTTTTAGATTGATATTATCGTTAAGCTTCGCAAAATCAGGAAGATCATTGACTTTATTAATACCCATAAATTTCAAAAATTCTACTGTAACAGAGTAGTGTGTAGTCAGAGATTTCTTATTTTCTTTACGTCTAATCAAACCACGAATCATCAAATTCCTCAAAATCATACTACAATTCACACCACGTACCTGTTCAAGTTCTGCTTTGGAAACAGGCTGCCGATAAGCAATAATAGTCAAAGTTTCAAGTGAGGGCTTGGTAAGCTCGCCCGTTGTCTCATCTTTGACAAACTGTTTAGTAACGTCAATATTTTCTGGACTAGTAGTCAACTGGATCACTCCCCTATTCTCAATAATTCTCAAACCACTCTCTTCAGTATTATATTTCGCTTGTAATTCTTCAACAGCTTTCACAACCTGATCTTTTGTGACACCCTCTAACAAATCGTTGATCTTTGAAATTTTCAAAGGCTTGGTTGCTACAAGTAGAATACTCTCTATTTTATTTTTAATTTCTTGATTCTTCATATTAACTTTCTGCTTTTTTAATAGTAATAGAATTGAATAGTCCATCTTGTTCTACTTCAATGTCTCTTTGCTTGATCAACTCAAGCATAGCCAAAAAGGTGATCACAATGTCTGATTTTGATCCTTTACCAAGAATCTTTTTAAAATCCATTGCTAAACTATTTTTTATTGCTTGTTTGATTTCACTTATCTTCTCCGTGATAGTGATTGTTTTTTCTATTATACTTTTCGGTATATTGATTACTGGCTCGAGTCGCTGCAAAGCATTACTAAACATTTCTTTCATACTTTCTAATTTCAAACTTTTGGGTGGATAAAAACCTGCTATAATTTTCTTTTTCAAAGGTACAACCCGAGAATAAGTAAAATTTTCTGCCTTGGCCATCGTGTCCAAAATTTTACTAGCATCATGATATTCTTTATAAATCTTTAATTGTTTAGCTAGATCTACTTCTTCCTCTTCGTCCCAGATAGCATCGGGCAATATTTCTTTTGATTTCAAATAAAGTAATTTAGCAGCAACTAATAAAAAATCAGCTATTTCTTCTGGATTGATAGCTGTTGCTGCATGAATATACTCAACATATTGATTTGTCACCGTGGCAAGAGACACATCTGTGATCTCCATCTTTTGATTCTCAATCAATTTCAATAACAAATCCAAAGGCCCTTCAAATTTTTCTAGCTTTATTTGATACATAACTATTGATTATATGGCTATATGGTTAAAGTAACAATTTAAATATTATTTCTTCTTTTTTGGAGCAACTTTTTTCTTTGGCGTAGTTTTTTTCTTTGGCTTTGCTTTAGCTTTCTTCCCGCCTGCAGCGCTACGCTTAGCATTGCGGGCAGATATCTTTGGTAATTTCTTAGCTACAGCAAAAGAACCAAGCTTAATTTCATCTGTCTTTAAAAATTCTTTAATATTCATTTCAATACTTTCGGTCAAACTGCCTGATGAGAAGATCACTTTCTTAGCCTTGGTCAAACTCTTATCTACTACAGTTTGTACTTTGTGAGCAAAACCAAAAGCAGTTAAAGAACCTGGTTTAATCTTCAAAGCATTAGTTACTACCTTTTCTGAAGGAAAAGTTACCTTCTTTACATCTAGGGTCGTAGCAAGTTTCTTCAAATCTATATTTTTACTAGCTGGTACGTGAATTAAATAATATGTACCACCAGCTTTTACTAATAAAGACTTCACAATCTCATCTACCTTCTTTTTCATAGTCTGCGCTGCATCATAAGCAGTGAAAACTTTACGATGACTAACAATATCATATTTTACTCCTAAATCATCTAGCTTTTTTATTAAAGTTTTTTTAATTGGCATATGTTTATAATTATTTTTTAATATTTTTTTTGAATGGAAATTTTGTCTGCACGCCCAATTGCTTAATTGCCTCTTTTTTACCTTGTGGTGTGAACTTTACATCTTTGATAAACCATTTGAACTGTGTTCTTTCACCAAACCCTACTAGTAAACCTTTTTCGATTAAACGCTCCAAACTTTTGGTAATAATCTTGGTTTGTAATAGTTTACTTGGTGCTTTTTTTTCATTTTTATAAAAGTCAGAAAAACTATCCCTATTAATCCTGATTTTCTTAGCCCCCCAAATCTGGTTCAAAATATACTTTTGCAGATCTGATAAACGCATAGTATTATTATTGACTTCTAATCTCTTGACCAAAGTTTGATGCATTCCATGCTCGTTCATGAAAATAGTATAGAACAGTCTTGACTGCATGAATCACAATAGAGTGATAAAGTGCTGCTTCCCAATCATGAGTCAATAAATAGACAACTATTATGGTTGATGCAAATGCAATGATACGCCAAGTTATTGACTTAGCGATTGTTCTCGAATGCCTTTCGTGAAACATATATTTGTGAATTATAAATTATTTTATCTCTAAACCTAATTCTTTGAGTTGTTCTTTACTAACTTCGGCTGGACTATCCATTAAAGGATCATGGCCATCAGATGTCAAAGGAAAAGCAGTCACTTCTTTCAGATTCTTTTCGCCTTGCAAAATCATCATCAAGCGTTCAATGCCAGGGGCAATACCACCATGTGGTGGCACACCGAATTTGAAAGCTTCAAAATAGTGTTTGAACTCTTCTTTTTTCTTGGCATCAAAACCAATCAAGTCCCAAACTTTTTCCTGAATCTTCATATCGTGAATACGAATTGCACCGCCGCCAAGCTCAAATCCATTCAAGGCTAAATCATGTTGATAGGATCTGACTTTACCAGGATCTGTTTCGAGTAATTCTAAATCCTCTTCATGAGGAGCGGTAAACATATTGTGCGATGGAGCTAGCTTATCTCCTGCTCCATGAAAATGATCTTCATCTGTTTGTTCAGTAAATAATGGAAAGTTTAAAATCCAAGCAAATGCCAATTCGTTTGGATCATTCTTGTCTTTTCTAAGATCTGGCTTGTCGCTACCATATTTCTCCATTGCTTCTTTGTGATCAATTCTTGGCCATGGAGTCTCGGTAACTTTCTTGTCGGGATATAATTCTTTGACCAATTTGGTGAACATATCTTCAACCAAGGTCAAAATATCTTCTTGCGTCACAAACGACATTTCCATATCTAGTTGGTAGAATTCTCCTGGACTTCTATCGGCGCGCGCATCTTCATCCCGAAAACAAGGTGCGATTTGAAAATATCTCTCTAGTCCGGCAATCATTAATAATTGTTTGTATTGTTGCGGCGCCTGGGGTAGGGCAAAAAATTTACCTTTGTGTAATCTTGAAGGTACAAGATAGTCGCGCGCGCCTTCAGGTGTAGATTTGGAAAGAATTGGTGTTTGAATATCTACAAAATCTAGGCCTTGCAAATAATCACGCAAAAAATGCAAAGTTTTGGATCGCATAATCATATTATTCTTCATTCTTTCATGACGAAGATCCAAATAACGATATTTCAGTCGTAATTCTTCATTAGCCTGCCGATCTTCATTGACTATTTCAAATGGTGGGGTTTCGGCTTCAGAAAGAATAGTAATTTCTTTAGCCAAAATCTCGATTGTACCGGTTAATAAATCTTTATTAATCTGCTTCTCGCCTCGTTTATTAACAATACCTTTGATAGAAACAACAAATTCTGGCCTAATATTAGCTAGGTTATCATTTGAATTAGCATCTAGTTCATCTGGCACACCAACAACCTGGACCATACTAAAACGATCCCGGACATCTAAAAAAGCGATCTTGCCCATATTACGTCTAGCATTAACCCAACCACTGATTAAAACTTCTTGACCCTCCTGATTTACTGTTTCTGTTGTTTTTATTCTTTTCATAATATTTAAATATTGTATATTAACCTAATTTTTCTTCTGCTGCAGCAATCACCTGTTTAAGCTTTATAATTTGTTCTGCAGAATAACTCCCTTGCCCAATTAATTCAATAACACTCTCCAAAACTTTTTCTTCAGTTGTCTTTTCCATACCATGATCAAATCTCTCAGTCTCAGTATTTATTTTTTCTTGTGCTGTGGCAATTACCTCTTCTTCTGTTCTTTCTTTATTAAAAGCTGGACGACCTTCAATCTTGTCGTCAAAGCCAAAGTCTTTACCTGGTTCTTTTGGTTCACCAATCATAGTTACTATAATTAAGAATTAAGTCTACTAATCATTTAAATCACGTCACTCTGGAGCCTGCAATAAAGTCTAGATTCTATCACTACTCGAGCTGAACTCGATACGTTCCAGAATGACTAAAACTGCTACGGATTAAGTCTATTGATCATTCTTGGAAATGGAATCGTCTCTCTGACATGCCTAATACCACACAGCCAGCCAACAAGCCTTTCCAAACCAATACCAAAACCTGAATGCGGTACACTACCATACTGACGTAAATCTAAATACCATTGAAATTGATCTACTGGTAATTTATGTTCTTTAATTCTCTTTAACAGCTCGTCGTAATCATCTTCTCTTTGTGAACCACCAATAATCTCTCCAAATCCTTCTGGCGCTATAAGATCATCACACAAAGCTAGTCCCTGATCATTTCTTTTCATATAAAAAGCCTTAATCTCTGCTGGCCAATGAGTAACAAAAATTGGCACATCAACATCACTAGTCAGTAAAGTCTCATCATCACCACCAAGATCATCATGCTCTTTGATATCTGAACCAAGTTTTTGCAGTTTAGTAACCGCTTCTGCATGAGTCATACGAACAAATGGTGCCTTAATTTTCTTAAGAGATTCTTGATCTCTTTCTAGAGTATTTAATTCAGTCTGATTTATCTCGAGTACTTTAGCAACAATAAAAGAAATTAATTCTTCTTGAACCTTCAAATTATCTTCATGTTCTACCCAGGCCATTTCAGCATCCATCATCCAAAACTCTGTCAAATGTCTTCTAGTCTTAGATTTTTCTGCTCTGAACACTGGGCCAAAGTCAAAAACCTTGCTATGCGCCATGATTGCTGCTTCTAAATAAAGTTGCCCTGATTGTGAAAGGTAGGCTTTGCGTTCTTTAAAATAATCTATTTCAAATAGTTCTGTAGTACCTTCACAAGCATTTGGTGTCAAAATTGGTGAATCAATCTTAATAAATCCATCCTTATTCAAAAATTCGTATATTGCATTAATAATAGTATTGCGGACTTTCTGTATTGCCACCTGCTTACTAGACCGCAACCACAAATGTCTCTGGTCTAATAAGAAATCTGGTCCATGATCTTTCTTGCCAATTGGGTATTCTTCAGCTAGTTGGACAATCTCACAATCACTCACTTGTAGTTCATATTCATCCTTCTTTGGATGCTTGCTAATAGTACCGCTAATAATCAGCGAAGATTCCATAGTAACACCCTGTATTTTGTCCCAAACTGGCTTTTCTAGGTCACTTTCACTAGCAATGCCCTGAATATAACCATAACCATCTCTAAGCTGTAAAAAGGTGATTTTTCCACTACTACGAAAATTAGCCACCCAGCCTTTGAGGGTGACTTTTTGATCAATAAAATCTTGCGCTTTATCGGTTCGAAATTCTTTCATATATTGTATTAATTATAATATTTTTTACGTGTTCCGTCAAAGCCTATTCTAACGCAAATTGACATAAATTTCAAACTCCACTAAGCTTAAATAAACTTAATATTCATTAACAAAAAGGAGTAGTCGTGAGACAAACAATCAAGTCAATTGTCGTACTTACTTGCTTTATTCTTTCCTTATGGTTTATTCATTTTTTATTCGGAACTGTAGTCGAACAACAAATCGCTCTAAGTCATATTACGATAATAATTGTTTTTATGTGGCTCCTTAGTACTATAATTGATCAAGTCTTCATTTTTGGCGTAAAAAAAATTGTAGACTATGTACGAATAATCTACTTAACACTAGGCTATGCATCACTCTATTTAATGATGTATATCAATATTGAATATGGTCAAACCATTATGAAAGCTAAACCATTATCACTAACTGAGCTTAGTTGGTTATCAACATTATTTTTTGTGATCTTGCTAATCATTAGTTTTGATTTAACTTACTGGCTAAATCAAAAACTTTTAGGCAAGACAAATTACCATGAACAATATTATTAAAACCGTTCCTCTCTTTCGTTAAACGAAACTATAAGGGACGGTTTTTTATTTACCGTTTAAATACTTATTTTACCATTCTGTATATCAATTGATCCTCCTGACCATTCCACAAAATTTGTATAAAAAGTGTCTTTTTCTTTGCCATTCAATAACTCTAAGTATTTATTAACTGATTGATAGGGAAATAGATAGAGATCATAACCGCTATCATCAACAGTAATTCCCAAACCCAATCCCTCTTGAGTTTCTTTAGAAAAATATTGATCAAAGATAAAATTACCCAAAGAGTAAAATATTGGTTTATTGTTATAGATTTCCATACCTTGCACAACGTGCGGATGATGACCGATGATAATATCTACTCCGCTATCTATTAATTGATGAGCAATGTCTTGCTGATGATCATTAAAATAATGAGTATACTCTACCCCCCAATGAATATTAGCAATAATAAAATCTGTCTCCTCCTTTAATTTGATAACTTGTTGAGCAATTTCTGTGATAGCAAAATCATGATAAACCATACTAAGCCCTAATACTCCAATCTGATAACCATCAATTTCAACAATAGCAGTAGAACAATCACTGACCTGGGCATCAACGCAACCAACATAATCAACACCTAGTTCATCTAAATTCGCTCTTGTTTCTTCAATACCCAAAGCACCTTGATCACTTAAATGATTATTAGCGATTGTAAAGAAATTAAAATTATAATCCAGTAAGTCTTTTACTCTCTCTAGAGAAAAAGCAAAATCATTAGTAGCAACTGGTGGATAGTGATCACCATTTTTTGTGATCGCTCCTTCTAAATTGGCGATGACCAGATCCATCCCACTGAAAAATCTATTCTCCTCCCCGGCGATAACATTCATTAAGTACGGCAAACCATTCTGATCAAGCAATGTCTTAACATGACGATCAAGCATAATATCTCCAAAAAAAAGAAAGCTAAGCAATTTATTTTCTTCTATCTCACCTTTGTTAAAATAAAAAAATTGATGCGACGTCCCTGGCTCGTCTGGATCTCCCATAAAAATGCTCGAATTCGTTGAGTAAACTAATTGACTAGTACGAGCATCAATGGAATCTAAATACTTAAGAAGCACAAATAAAGAAGGTGGCGAATCAATCTCCAACCTTGGGATGGCTTCATAATTAAAAGTTCTGATTGTATTAATACTTTTTGCATCATGAAAATCTGCAGACAGTGCTGTCTGATAATGAGAGAAATCAATACTAGCTAAAACTAAAGTTTTGGCTGGATCAATACTATTTCCTAATCCTGTCAAAAGTTCCTCTAACTCGCTACTTGATGTATTTACTTTCAAAATAATCGGGACTATCTTAGCACTTGGTAATGACTTCTTAATAAACGGTACTAAACCAGTAATGGAATGCTCTGCAAAAAAAGCATCTTCATCAACGGGTAAATCATTTGCTAATTTTTTTATCACTTGATCATCAGGAAAAATTTTACCATATGGCGTTTGCCAAACAGCCTGAGATAATAAAATATTAGATGACCCAGAATTAAAATGGTTTGGGCCAATCAGTACCACTGTCTGATAACGGTCCTTAAGTCCATTAAAATATGAAGCAAGATAATCTTTAACAATTAAATGATGTGGAATGATACCACCATAGACATGAGAATCTATTGGCACTACTTGTTGCTGGGCATCAGCATAGGCCTCATCATAAAATTCTGGATTCATAAAGTATGACTGCAGTACCTGATGATCATCAACTGTTCTCTGCAAATCTACAATGTTTACTATTTTTTCCTGTTCATCCTGATGATAAAAAGAAAAAATTAATCCCACTTGAATAACAAGTAGGATTAATACGACAAATAATAGAATTAAATTTTTAGAAATTCTCATTTTTAGTAATGCATTGCTCCACCCCATTCAATAGCTGTATAACCAACCCTCTCTCCCTTATCTAGTTGTTGCTCATCCACTTTCTGGTACTGATCCAGTCCACGATAATCCATAAAAACTCTAATCACTGTCTCCGGTGTTGGTACAATCTCTAGTGGTGCTAAAATATCAAACTTTTCTTGTGGTAAAAAGGTAATAAAGTAAAATGGCTGATCTTGCATTCTTGGCAACCAAAAATCTATAAATTCATCATACTCGCTTTTGATTAGGCCTAAGTATGACAATTTATTAACCAGGAATTCTCTAATATCTTGCTGAGCGACAACAAAACCTTGTTCTGGTAAATGATAATCAAAACCAATGCCCTCCCAGAATAAATATGGATATGTTTTCTGATCAGCATAATTATAAAGCTCACCCTGAGGGTTTGCTAAAACATACCAACCCTCATTATACTCTGGTTCAACTTTGGTAAAACCACCATTTGGACTAACCTTTACGGAAATAGCTGTTTCTTCCTCTGGATAAAGGTAAATTACTGGCTTACCACACTCAACGGCTGCTATATACTTGGCATTGGTAAATGCCAGATACTGACCAAGTGGATCAACCCAGAAAATAATTGGATTTTCATTAATAAAATCCGTAGATGCCATTTTCTCTTTAGGTTCATTAGTTTCACTATCATAGCCCGGATAATATAGATCATACATAGATTCTAAGACAGACATTTTTGCACCATTACTGTCTTTAATAGTAATATCTGCTAAAGTGTAAATAGCAGTTCCATTAGAGGCTTGACCAATTTTCTTTAATGAAGAAATATCGTCAATATAATCAACATAGTTAAAACAATTTGTATAGCCACGACAACCGCCACCAGTTCGGTACATATATTCTTCTGTATTTTGAGTACCATTCAATAAGGTGAAATCCAAAATAGTAGGCACGCTTCCTTTACTAAAATCACTATTAACAATACCCAAAAAGTCTAGATCAAGATTGTACTCCCTTGCAGTTCCATCTTTTGCTCTGACTAAAAAGCATTTTTTATCTATGTCCTTATAAACATAGTCAATGCCATTGTATTTAAAAACCTTGGCTGGTTGACTATAGCTATTCACAAACAAAAATGGCTCGTCTACAGTCTGCACCAATCTATAATCAGAATTTGGAATTGGAATAAACTGTGGAGTTTCAAAGTCCGTAATCGCGATGTCTGAATAATCTGTAAAGAATTCTTTGTGTGGCGTCCACAATTGATCTGAATATTTCTCCAAAACAATATATGAGTCATCATCTTTAATCACTCTTAACATGTGTTTGCGAGGTGCTGGACCCATCGGTACTACAGTGACAACATATAATTCTTTTCCTGTATATAATCCCTGCTTAATATCACCCACTTTAAACACTTCAAAATTGCTAACAAAATCATCCGCATTTAAAACATAATCATCAAATGCAACTACATACTCTTCAACTTCTGCCCTAGTTAAAAAATCATAAATATTTGTTTCTATTGGCCATTCACTCCAATCAACAACAATAGAATCTTGCGCAGTATTTTGATTATTATCATCATTAATATAATCATCATCAAAACCCAGATCAATATCATCATTTAAAATCTGCTCATCAAAATACACAATCTCGTCACTATCATCATTGAAAAATAAAGCATAGACAGTAATCACATTGCTAATAATTAACAAAATCACAAAAACCAAAATTATTATTTTGAATTTTGGATTATAAAGTAGTTCTTCCCACATATATTTTCGTTAATAATCTATATAGTAATGATATCACTTATCTAATGAAATGTAACTAAAACTAGCTATTTAGCAATCTAACAATATATTTTTTATACTCTAATTGCTGGCGAATACTATTATTCATTTCAAGAGAAATAATATTGGAAAAATATTTTTTAGGTATTTCTTTCAAATAGTCTAGCTGATATTTGTGGCGAACATAATGAAGATCATGCTTGTAGCGATGTGAATAGCCATTCAAATGATTGCAACCAACTTTGTATTGTTTGACCTCATCGACTATTCTCTGATACTCTTTTGCCCCTCTGTCTTTAGCTGACCAAAAATGAGACAAGTCTATGCACAGACCGCCAATTGATTTTAGTTTATCTTTTTTGCTAATGCTATTATCATAATCATATTCTACATAAAGAAATTTTTTGTACTTTGGCCATTTATACAAATTGCCAGAAAATTCTTCGTGAATATTAAAAACTTGCGTCCCATATTGCTGATAAAAAAAATCAAGCTCCCATTGTTTAAAATCACTACGGATATGAACATGTGGTATATGCTTAATACAACTATGTTCTATTGCTTGATAAAATTCTCGTCTAACATCAATTTTGTCAAATATAGGAAAAGTTGGAAATAATGAAACTTCTTTCAAACCCAAACTATTTATCTCCCCTAATTTATAGCGCCAGGAATACTTGGGACAAATGGTAATCGCTGGATAAATTTTATCTGCTAATTTCATATTTGTATTATAGTTTAATTTCATTCAATTTCCCATCACCAAACCACTCTTTGTTTAATCTATCATAGATTGAATGATGTTTGGTAATAAATAATTGACATTCCCCTTTTCTTGACAATTTTGACTCTATCTCTGGATGACTGTCTAAGTATAATTCTAATTTTTTTGGAATAATATTGTCCTGCGAAATAATCTTCACGTCTTTTGATAATCTACTGGCAATGATATCTTTGGCCAAGACATAATGTGTGGACCCCAAAATTAAAGTATCAATATTCTCAGCGATAAGTGGTGCTAAATACTCTGTCACTAACTCCGCCACTTTTTCTTGATTGTCATTCTCAATATTCAAGGCTAAGTCATCAGCTGAACTTTGAAAAACTCTAATATCAGGTCTTAGTTCTGCTAATTTACTAGGATAAACCAGTGATTTAATTGTTCTTGGTGTTGCAATAATACCAAGATTTTTAATATTCTCATCTCTGGCAACTTCTTCAATTGTGGGGATAATAACCCCCAGTACTCTTTTGTCTGGATAATTATCTGCCAAATAGTCATCTTGCAACTTTCTCAAGGCTTCCGCTGAAACAGTATTACATGCTAATATAATCAATTCACACTCTCTGATGATTAAAAAATCTATACATTTTTTGACATATTCTAGAACTTGCTCCCGAGATCTATTGCCATATGGCATATTAGCTGTATCGCCAATAAAAACATAGTCATAATCAGGCAATTGCTGTCTTATGCTCTTTAATAATATTAAACCTCCTAATCCTGAATCAAAAATTCCTATTTTCATACTTAATTTATTTTACCATACAAAAACCCCTGTAGGAACGCAATGCTTTGCATTTCCTACAGGGGTTATTTATTTATGCCCTTTTAATGGGCTGCCAATTATCATTTTTGGTCGGTCGTTCATACAATTTGATATATGAACTAGTTTTCTCTGACCGCAAACTATTCTTCAATAAATCCTGAGCTTTTTTCAATTCTGGAAATAACTCTTGATCAATATACAAACTAATAAAACGGTAAAGAGTTGGGCCAATTTTGAAACTGGTCTTCTCAACCAATAATTCAGAAGTGATCTGATATAGAGCTTGCACTTCAATCGGCACATTTTCTTTCATCTTTTCTTTGAATTGACCAAAGAAAGCTTCAATCAATTGCTTTGCCTCTTCAGCCAAATCTGGCCTCACTAATGTGATAGTATTGGTTAGGGCCACAACTTTTCTAGTCTGCGGACGATTAATAAATGTGATCTGTGATCTCACAGTTCCGTCACCCTCAACCAAACGTTGAAACACATGCGTATTCAAATATATATTTCTTGCTTCCAGAGCTGCTGTCGCTGCAGTGTTAAGGGCAAATACTTGATCAACAATATTATCGATATTGCCTTGCAAGGCATCGTCTTGTGCTGTTAACTCTGCTAAACGAATTTTTGCTTTTGACAAATGCTCTTCAGCTTCTATAATAGCCTTTCTCTTGGCATCACGTAGTGTGGTTAAGTCTTTTGACTCATCCGACCAAGCTAATACTCTCTTCTGCAGATCAGCTTCTTTTTGAGTATGATGTCTGGTCAGTTTCGCTAATTGTTCCGTAGCACTGAGAAATGAATGATATCGTCTATTCCAACGTGCACGAATCTTTCTTTCTTCAGATTGTAGTCTTACAATCTCTTTTTCTATACCAGCAACTGTACTAGTTACGCCTTGGGTATTCTTTTTCACTTTAAAACCTCCCTAGTTTTTTTCAAATATCTATTATGAGTTTAACTTAGTACAAAATATAGAGTTTGGCAAGGTCCATACAGCGACCCGGTCGCTATATAGCGACCGGGTCGCTTACTAAAAAACATTCAAAACCTAGAAAAGATAGGCCTTTTTTAGATTCTAAACTTTACTAAATAAGTCTTCTTCAGAATAACGAAACTTATCACGCTTTGGCTCTTCTCCTCGGTAACCAATTGGCAATAAAACAGCTGACCGAAAAGAATCGGTTAAATCTAATAATTTATCCATAGCTTTAGTATTAAATCCTTCCATTGGACAAGAATCAATTTCCAATTCTGCACAAGCAGCCAAAGCAAATCCAAGAGCAATATAAGTCTGGCATCTACTCCACTCTAAAAGATCTTCTTCACTTTTCTTACCAATACTATTCATAATTAATAATTTCTTGGCTTTCAATTTAATCTTGGTTAAGTCATTACCTTGACTCGCCTTTTCAACATACTGATCAACCCTATTTTCCAAATCTGTTCTAGAACAAAATACCAACATTTGCGAACAACCAGCTGCTTGTGGTTGCATAAAAGTAATGGTCTTCATTTTATCTTTTAACTCTTGATTACTGATCACAAAAACGTGATATGGTTGCAGACCATAAGAACTTGGCGTAAAACGAATTGCTTTTAGTATTTGATCTAGAGTTGCTTGATCTACCTTTTTATCTGGATCAAATTTCTTAATAGCAGAGCGCCACTCAAGATTATCAATAAATGATTTAGACATAAATGACTTCGTTAATTATTAGTCTTTTGATTATATCGCTAAAAGACATTCATGACAAAGCACAAATCAGCTATAATATTCAAATATATTATTTATACGGAGAAAGAGACACTAAAAATGTCTCTTTTTTCTTTTATAAAAATATTGTTTACTAAGTAAACAATTTAATTCCCCGTACCGCTAACCAGGCAACAATAATAACAAATGTTATATCCCCAAATAATAATGGTATTATTAATTTCCTGTATGAATATTTTACAAGACCAAAAAATATTAACACGACATCATTGGGCAGGAATGAGCTAAAGTAAAAATAAACAATAATATTTACTGACCAAGGTGGTAGTTTATTAATCCCTTTCACCAAAAAATCTACCCTTTTACTGTCAGCCAAAACTTGTCCACCATGATAACCCAAAATTATATAAACCGAATCTCCCAAAAACAGACCCAGACCACCGATTAGACCTAATAAAATCACATTTAACCCGCCCATTGCCAAAGTTGAAATTGTAGTAACATAAGCCAAGGAAGTGATAGTAGAACTCCCACCAAACAGAGTAACAAAAAAACTAATAGGTAGCCACTGTGGATACCTATTCTTTCTACTAATTGTTCTAGCCTAATTTGATGCACAAAAAAACTCTATCCTATAATAAATAGAAGGACAATAAAAAAGGTAATAAAACGTTTTTTTTCATCGAGGGTTTAAGTTAAAGCAAATACTAATACCAAGACAATAGCCAATAAGATCATACAAAAACCAATTGTATAACCAACTACTGCAACCGCATCCTTCATTCTCTTGTTCAAAGCTAAGTTAATGGCATAGCCAAAAAATAGCAACCCACAAACAGCTGCCGAAAAGACTAATAAGAAAAGAAAGAAGATAATGCCACTAAATCCTGGTGGCTCAACACTCATAGTGTCCAGAAACCAAAGCAGACTAGCGATAATCGCACAGTAGATTGCTAGACCCAATGATTGCATTAAACCAACTTGTAATAATCTTTTGTTCATTATTTTTTTCATATTAATATTTTAGCATTAATACATACAATAAAAAAGCGCCGATCGAGCTTTGCTCGTCGGCGCTTAAAATTATTTTCTTTCATTACGAGATAATGTCATCCAATCATAAATTCTCATCACCTGATCAGCATTAATATCAATAAACTCAGCATCTGGCATTGGCTTACCATCTTTGCCTTCATGCTGAAAACCAATCACCCGAAATGTATCACCATTATCCGTAATCACACGACCCGCTATATTTTTGTCACATTTTGAGGAAAGCGTGCGAAACATATGTCCAACTGTTGGTCTTTGTCTCTTAGGTAGCTTACCAAATTCAAAAGTTAAAGCACCATCTTTTTCACCAACTCTGAAAAAAGGTTTTTCAGAAAAATCTTCTCCAGCTGACCGAGCAAAAATAATATTATCCAACATCTGTTGTAGCATCTCCCTATTCACCTCTGAAACAAAATGAGACAAATGACCTTCAACAAACATGACAGGGACATCACGATAAACCCAATAGGCGCCACATCCATTACAGGCCCCACTATCTTCCATATAAATATTTGCAAATTTTTTAAATTGCTCAGCATCTTCTTTTGATGCAAAAACTAATGTCTGCTGATTAGCGTTATTAAGAACGCTTAAAGTACCATACATTTTTTCTCCTTCTTTTTGTTAAATATATTGTCAATTTACTATTATTAATACAAAAAAAACTTAGCAAAAAATCCAAGTTCTGTCAAGATTATAGTTCAGCGTCCCGGTCGCTAAAAAGCGACCGGGACGCTTAGCTTATTTCAAACCATGTAAAGCAATGGCCACGGCATGTCCTACATTCAGTGATTCTAATTTATCATTATGATCTATATATACAGACTGACCCTTAATAGATAGTTTAATCCCTTGCCCCTCAGAGCCCACTATTAGCAATAAAGGTTTCTTAATATTACTATCCAATTCAACAGCCTTATCTTTCTTTTCCAAACGATATACTTCCCTATTCATATCTTTGATAAAAATATCAACATCAGCGCGGTCTATATTAAGCCAAGGTACTTGAAACATACTACCTACAGATGAACGAATTACTTTGGGACTTGTCACATCGACTGATTCTACTAAAACTAAACTAGCATTAAAACCAAGGCACAACCTTAGGATCGAACCTACATTACCGGGGTCCTGTACATTATCTAGGAGAACTATGATCTCTTTTGAATTAATGTCCTCAACCTTCCACTTTGGAATAAGAGCTGTGGCGGCAATCTCTTGCGGTGTCTCAGTGGTAACTAGCCCAGCAAAACTATCTGAATCTTTATCTGTAAACTTCAGTTGAACTAAATCACCAGCCAGGTCTATCACCTTCTGACCCTCAACCAAGCATAGGTTAGCTTTTGTTCTACCTTTTTTATTATGCAATGATTTGATTAATTTTTCTTGGGTTTTGGATAACATATTATTCAAAATAAATTGGTATTTCTAAAGCATCATCATTGGCTGGTAATCCTGACGGATTATCTTTTTGGAGAATCAATGAACCACGCTCGCCAAATTCAGGCCTTATAAATTCTAATACTGCTTCATAGGGGACAAAATCCTCGGTCATCCAATCACTCTGTGCCGTAGCATAGCCTTCTGCAATGATCAGTCCATCCCAATTGGTTAATACAATAGGAAAATCTCCTTCGAAAAACCAAGTTCCTCTAGCACCGCCTTTAATAATCAAAGGACTAGAGATCTTCATATTTGGTCTTGGTTCGTTCAAAAAAATTTGTTCACCTTTTTCTAATTCATTTCCAATATCCTCAGTATAAGTTTGTTCACCATCAGAGCATTTCCTTGGATAGCTTTCCATGGCTGGATAGCCAGCTATAATACACTCCTCAAAATTTGTAATCACAAGAGTTGTATTAAATGAACAGCCGCTAAGAACAATAACAAACACGAATAATATAAGTTTCTTCATACAAAAAATATTAATTCTTACCTCTCTATTTTAGCCTGCTATTACTCTTTTGGTCAATCATTGACAAATGTGAAATATTTACAGTAAAAAAACACCCCGTACCGAATGGTACAGGGTTTTATATTATTTAAGGAATGATTATTCTACTTGCCTCGATAAGCGGCGTGATTAATGGATTATTACTCTCAGACTTAATAGCCTCAGTTCTGCCATCAATCCATTCAATGTTCATAGGAAACATCTTGAGCTTCAATGCAAATAGCAATGAAAAAGCTTCGTCAGCAAGTTCTGGCAATCCTGAAAATGAGACAATAAAGTCATCCATCAAGACGGCACCGCCCCACTCATTTGCATCAGGGTTACGACTCATGAAGCTGGATACATGACCTTCATCGATATGATCAAATAATCTCCCACCTTTTTCCTGAGAGTATAAAAAGTATTTAGCATCCTTATCTTGAGGAGGTTCCCCTATTCTTACTACTATCCGCGAATCAAAGTAACGAAATTTATCGCTACTATTCTTTATACGGGAAATAGTCAAATATCCATAATCCTTTATAGGTTTATTAAAACGCTCATCACTCACATATTCAGGCAAAACAATAAGAGAGGTCATTACTTCATGCGCAATTTTTTCCATGTACGGAATAAAATCTCTCTCAAATCCAGTTGAAACTAACAACATATTCTCCTTATTTTATTTAATTGTTAAACATCAATTTGATAATAAACAACTTTAGCATTAATCTATACTTTTGTCAATAGAACTTGGCTACATTCTACTCCGAACCTTAATTTATTTTAACCCCTATCATGTTTTACACAATAGGGGTTAAAGCTTACTAATGAACTTCATTAAACAATTCAGGTTTTTGATCAGTTATATACACTGGGGCTTTTGGAAAGCCACCACCTGTTTTAGCGGCAAATGTATACCATATACCATTAAATGGACTTTTCGCTGTCCAATATTCATCATCATCACTCATGGTTGCGGACTTGTGTTCAAAGCTGATTAAAACCATTTTCTCAACAAACTCATCTTCATACAAATCACTTGCATCAGCTTCTTGGCAAATAGCTTGCACCATACCTTTCATACCATCAATGACTAGTGATTTCCTTCGAACAAGATCTTGAATCTCGGCTCCTGTAATCATTTTGTTCCTTTCTTTTAAGAACGCTATATTGTCTAGACTTTACCCCTTAGAATATCTTCTGTCAATATTAAAAGCTTGTCTAGTTTGACTAGACAAGCTTATTCTTCTGGAAAAGTATCAACTTCCTCAATTTCTACTTCTCCAATTAACTCCTGTTGAAATGGTCCCAGCGTGGCCTTAGCCATAATTTTTCGACCACTCAAAGCTATTGGAAGCCACACCTTATCAGATGGCATCATCTCATCCAAAGGCAAATTTCTAACATCGTACCATTGGGCATCAATCATCGTCTCTGTGTCCTTAGCTTCACCTTTCCAATCCTTCACTAGATAAACATGAACCCTACAGACAAAACTATCACCATCACTCTTGATATTATTAAAGTCAACTATAGCTATCTTTTCTAAATCCGCTGGTAAAGCTACTACACCCTTATCGTCATCCTTATCAGTTTCTTCTTTTAATTCTCTAATAGCAGTCGCTACTGCTGTTTCTCCAAGTTCTATCCCTCCGCCATAACCATTTAAAAAACCAGCACCAATCTTACATGTTTTAAGAGCAAGCAATATTCTTCCGTCCTTGATCAAAAAACATATAGTTGCCTTGTATAAAACCTTTTCTTCCTTCATAAATTTAGAGTCTCCAATTCCTTAAATGATTTAATTACAAAATGATTTTTGTTTATCTCAAACTCTTTTTGTTGTGGATTAAACAAAATAGTGATCCAACCTAGACTATTAGCAATATCAAGATTTTCCTGACGATCATCACAAAATATAATCCGATCAAATTTACTATACTTTTTCTCAATCACTTTATATCCATAAACATGTGGCTTTGTCAGAAAATTCATTTCCTTCATACCAATGATGTCAGAAAAAAATCCGCTCAAGCCTATATATGATAAAACATATTGAGCAAAAGATGAAGCATTATTTGTAAAAACAATTTTCTTAGCAATAATACTATTTAAAGCTTGCCACCTTACCTGATCATTACTATCAACACCACATTCTGTAAGATCAACTTTTAAATGACTTTGCTGTACAACTTCTTCAAAATCCAAATCATACTCTTTGACCAAAGCTATTATAGAAAATTTAATATTTAATTTCTGCTTTAGTTTAAGAATTTCAGCTGATACATCTTCCTCTGAAATCATTAATAGCTCTGCAACATATTTTGTTAAATGGCGAAAAAAAGTATATCCAACTTTAGAATCATCATAAAGAGTATTATCATTGTCAAACACCCATAAATCCATTTTTTCTCCTTAAATTGTTAATGTATTTCTAGTTTACACCTTAGAACAATATATATATTTTGTCCACATGTTTTAGGCAAGGACATTTGGCGGGTTTACGTATTTAATAATTCTAACATTTCATTGGGTGTTTTACCATTAAGTCCACAGTGTTCTAGATCATTATAATACATATTCCATATAACAAGCTTAT
>FLOH01001427.1_pt1 | contig 37447 bp, 34 predicted proteins | sample 756751 | NCBI WGS metagenome assembly FLOH01 (sample SAMEA4026879, study PRJEB14308) | marine metagenome | biome: coastal water; material: water | depth 74 m
TACGCTTGCATGTAATTAAAAAATTAGCTGAAAGTGATATTACTTTAGAGAATATTTCTATTCAAGGACGAACAAAACATTTATATAGTTTGTACAAGAAATTAAATAGACCACCAATCAATCGTGATTTATCAAAAGTTTATGATTTAATCGCTCTAAGAATAATTGTGCCAACCGTAGCTGATTGCTACAGCGCCTTGGGAATTTTACATAGCCTCTATCGTCCAATGCCGGGCCGAGTCAAAGATTATATTGCCCAACCAAAACCAAATGGTTATCAATCGCTTCACACAACAATATTTACAGATGATAAAGAAGTTGTGGAGTTTCAAATTAGGACAAAAGAAATGCATGAAGAGGCAGAATTTGGTATTGCTGCTCATTGGAATTATAAAGAGAATAAAGGTAGTATTAGTAAAAAAAGTATTAAGTGGATTGAAGAGCTGGTGAAGTGGCAAAAACAAATTCAAGACAATGAACAATTTTTAAATGATATTAAATTAGATATTTTTCAAAATAGAATTTTTGTCTTTACCCCGACTGGCGATGTTATTGATTTGCCTGAAGAATCAACACCTATAGATTTTGCTTATCATGTTCATTCTACTATTGGCAATCAATGTGTCGGAGCTAGAGTAAACGAGCAACTTGTTAATTTAGCAACTAAATTAAAAAGTGGTGACATTGTGGAAATTATAACTGACAAAAATAGAAAAATTCCTGGTATGAATTGGCTAGAGAGTGTAAAAACTACAATGGCTAAAACTAAAATTAGATCCGCTTTAAACAAATCAAAAAAACTATAAGTTTCAACTTATAGTTTTTTAAAAAAATGAATTAAGAAATCTTATCTATAATCGCTTCTAACTCTTCTAAAGAGAAAAATTTAATAATTATCTGGCCGCTTGAACCGGTTTTTTTTATTTCAACTTTTGTACCTAAAGCAGATTGTAGTAATTCTTCTTTGGCTCTAATTTCTGGGTCAAATGATACTTTTCTAATATGTTTGGTAACTACAACTTGTTTACCTGCTTTTTCTGTATCACGAACACTTAAGCTTTCAGAAAGTATTTTTTTTAAAGTTGATAATTGATCAGCTTCTGGTAGTCCTGCTAAAACTCGAGCATGACCTTCGGAAATTTTGCCGTCTCTAATTGCTTCTTTGACTTCATCAATAACTGTTAATATTCTAAGTGTATTGGCTACACCAGGTCGACTTTTGCCAACTCGTTTGGCTAATTGTTCTTGAGTTAAATTAAATTCATCAATTAATTTCTGATAAGCGAAGGCTGTTTCAAGCGGATTTAAATTTTTACGTTGTAAATTTTCAATCAATGCAATTTCTATTTTTTTCTGTTCACTCATTTCTCTTACTATAGCTGGTATCGTAGATAAGCCAATCAGCTTAGCACTACGCCATCTTCTCTCACCAGCAATCAACTGCCAACCATCACTTGATTTAGTGACGATTATTGGCTGAATTACTCCATGCTCCTTAATAGATTCTACTAATTCCTGTAATTCATCTTCATTAAAAGTAGTTCTAGGTTGATGAGGATTTGGAGTAATTTTATCAACTGATAACTGATAAATTTTTTCTTGAGTATCTAAAATTTCGGCCACTTCACTATCAGAGCCTAATATTTCTTTGGCAGTTTTTTTATTAGGGATTAAAGAACTCAATCCTCGGCCTAGGCCAGATGTTTTTTGCATAGGAATTTATATTTTAATATAGAGTTTAATAGGGACTTGTATGATAAACAAATTCTTTGGCTAATCTTTCATAGGCCTTCGCTCCTTTTGATTTAGGGTCATATGAAAGAATAGTTTTTCCATGACTAGGCGCTTCTGACAATCGAATATTACGAGGAATAACTGATCTGAAAATTTTATTAGGAAAATATTTATAGAGTTCCATTAGAACGTCATTCGCTAATTTAAATCTCTTATCATACATAGTTAGAACGGCACCTAAAATATCTAATTCTGGTTTTACATTTTCTTGTATTAAACCAATGGTGGATATTAATTGGCCTAAGCCCTCAAGAGCAAAATATTCAGCCTGAACTGGAATCAATACTTGATCAGAGGCAACTAAACCATTAATGGTTAGAAGTCCTAGAGATGGAGGACAATCAATTAATATATAATCAAAGTCATTTCTAATTTCTAGTAAATTATCGTGAAGCCTAAATTCTCGTCGATCTAAATTTACAAATTCAACATTAGCACCAGCCAGAGATACAGTCGCTGGAATAAGTTTATAGTATTCATGAATAGTATCAACCATCACTTCACGAAAAGAATGTGGTCCAGTAAGAACTTCGTAGACACCACGATCTAAGTCTTTGGAAATACCCAAGTTCGAAGTGGCATTACTTTGAGGATCTAAATCGATTAATAAAACAAACTTACCTAATTGGCTTAGATAAGCAGCGAGATTAACAGCAGTAGTAGTCTTACCTACCCCACCTTTTTGATTTACAACAGAAATTATTTGTCCCATATAAAGATATTATAACATAATAGTTACCAAAAATACATAATAATTTATTTATAATAATTCGAAAAATTAGTAAAAATATTTTTCATAAACCATATATTATTATTTACTCCTAACTCTTGCCAAAAATACAAATATCTGTTACAATTACCCCGCGGGGTAGAGCAGTAGCAGCTCGCCAGGCCCATAACCTGGAGGTCGTGGGTGCGAATCCCACCCCCGCAACAAGTGTAGTTAAAAGTGAAAAAGTTGAAAGTCTATAAAGTATTTACTTTTAACTTTCAGCTTTTTACTTTAAACTGTGATTTATAGCAACATAGATTAAATAGTTAAAAATTATAAAGCATAAAGTCTATAAAGTACTCACTTTCAACTTTATAACTTTCTACTTTATACTATATGTATGGCAGGATAGCTCAGTGGTAGAGCAGCGGACTCATAAGCCGTTGGTCGCGGGTTCAACTCCCGCTCCTGCTACAAGTTGCCGAAGTGGCGGAATTGGTAGACGCGCACGACTCAAAATCGTGTTCCTTCGGGAGTGAGAGTTCGATTCTCTCCTTCGGCACAAGAAATTAAACTCGTATTTTTATTTATTAAAGTTTGCTATAATAACCTTAGTTTATAACTTTTAACATTACATACATGTTTATCACAGTCCATGCGGCTGCGGCTGCAATTATCGGTAAAAGTATCCCAAATCCATTTTTGGCATTTTTAGCTGGTATCGTATCACATTTTATTCTAGACATAATTCCTCATGGTGATTCTAGAATGGGCAAAAAATTCTGGGGTCAAAAACTAAGATTTCTTCAAGAAAAAGGAGAATTAAAATTCATGGCTCTATATGGTAGTATTGATAGTTTGGTTTTGGCCTTTCTATTAATGTTTTTATTTAAAAACTTTGAGTTTACTAGAGCTGATAATGTTATTTGGGCGATGGTTGGTAGTATCATTCCTGATATTACAGTGGCAATATACAAACTTAAAAATTTCAGATTATTAAAATGGTTTTTCAATCTTCATAATAAAAATCATAATATTATTGTCAATAAATTAGATTTTGATATGCCATTACAATACGGCGTTTTAATGCAAGTAATAATTTTAACAGTATTAGTCTGGACTATTTATCTGATTGCATAATTAGGTAAATCTAAAAATCTCCCCATTGGGGAGATTTTTTATTTGATTGAATTATATATAGCTATTGTTTCCTTGGCACACTTTTTCCAACTAAAGTAATCTGACCTTAGTTGACCAGCCCTAGCCAATTCTTTAGCAAAATCTTTATCAGTAATTATTTTTTGGATAGCTTCACTAATTTCTGAATCTTTTTTAGGATCAATTAAAATTGCAGCATCAGTACCAGTAATTTCTGGCAGAGAACTAATATCCGAAGTAATAACTGGTATTTGCAAACTCATAGCCTCCAAAACAGGCAAACCAAAACCCTCATAAAAACTAGGAAAAACAAAACAAGTGGTCTTACAAAGTAGAGCCATTTTTTCATCATTAGAAACATAACCCACATATTTGATTGGTTGATTTTTTCTTCGTTCAGTTCCTAATCTTTTTTCTAATTTAGATAAATTATGATTATTTCTTCTCTCGAGTCCAGTTCTTTTTTCTTTAATTCCCAAAATGCTAGCATTGGCATCAGAAATGGATTTGTAGATTGGCTGATCACTCCAGCCTCGATTGCCAGCTATAATAAGTTGATAATCACTAATTGGAGAATTATAAACTAAACGCAAACTTCTAAAAGCTTTAATTAAATTAATTATATTTTTTCGTGGCTCGATAGTTCCTAAAAATAATATATATTTATCATTAATACCGTATTTCTTTTTAAGCGCCTCAAAATCATTTATATTTTGACAGACATCACTATTATCTAAGACACCTTCATAAACTATTTCTATTTTTTCTTCTGAAACTTTAAATTCTTGAATAATATCTTTTTTCGTACTTTTGGAAACAGCAATTATTATAGTAGATTTTTTCAAAGAATTTGGAACTAATATTTTTTTCGAAAATGATTGACGATATAAAAATTTTCTTGGAAAAAATTCTGGATATTTATATATACCTAGATCATGAATTGTAACAATTGATTTTTTATTATAATAAAGAGGAATAATATTAGCTGGGGAGTGGTATATATCTAAGTTGGCTTTGCTTAAAAAGATGCTAATTAATATATGAGAATAAACAAATGGTAAAAATTTCTTAAAGTTATAAAATGGAAAAAACTTTATAGTAACATTGCTATATTTTTTAAATTCTTCTACTCCTTTAAATCGATTATCAAAAAATAAAACATATTCATTTTTTTTATCCTCTAACAATAAATTTTTCACTAAAAAATATGTATAATGGCCTACTCCAGCTCTTTCGCCATTAGAAATATTTAAAATTGTTCGGCAATCTATGCCTATTCTCATATATTATTTTAAAAGATTTTTAAATATAGTTTCATCTTTAAATGGTCCGATAACAGCCAAATTTGCTCGACTCATATTTATTACATCACTAGCCACGGCGATAATATCCTTATTAGTTACTGCAGCAATTTTTTCTTTCTTTTGTTCTGGTGTTAAAATTTTACCAACCATTAATTCCTGCTGAGCATACCATTGAGAAATACTAGAAGAATCTTCTAAATCTAAAGCCGTCTTACCATAAATATATGCTTTGGCTCGTTTTAATTCTTCAACTGATACCCCTTTCTTAATTTTTTTAAGTTCGACAATAATTAATTTGATTGCTTTCTCTACTCGTGATTTATCCAAACCAGATTGAATAATCAAAGCACCAGTATCCTCATAAACACTTAGAAATGACCTGACAAAATAAGCCAGACCATTTCGCTCTCGAACTTGAAGAAATAATCGAGAACTCATATTACCACCCAAAATCACAGCAAGTAATTTAAGAGCTGAATTTCGCTTATCTGAATATGAATAGGCTGGAAAGCCTAAGGCAATTTGGGTTTGCTCGGTTTCCTTAAAATTAATTACTACTTGTGGTACTTTCTGTTTGATTTTTATTTTATCAAGTGGAAATTTTTTGGCTGTAGATTTAAACCTAAACTTGGCTTTTATTTCTTTGATATGATTGTCAGTGAAGTTACCAGCCAAAGAAATTACTATATTACTGCCACTATAAAATTTATTTCTATAACTTATTAAATCACCTTTCTTCATGTTCTTAACAGAGTCTCTGGTACCAGCAATAGATAATCCAAGAGAATGACCTTTGTACATAACCTGCTCTAATAGATCATCCACATACATCATTGGATTATCCTCGTACATATTAATTTCTTCTACAATTACACCCTTCTCTCTTTCCAACTCTTTAGGATCAAATTTTGAATTGAGCAACATGTCAGATAGAACATCAATAGATAGTGATAAATTCTTATTATCTGATTTAATATAATAACCAGTATAATCCTTACCAGTAAAAGCATTAAATTCGGCACCTACGCCATCCAAAGCCTTAGACAAATCTAAAGTAGCTGGACGTTTTTTAGTACCCTTAAACATTAAGTGCTCTATAAAATGAGACCCACCTAAAACTTTTTTATTTTCTTGGCGACTACCAACCTTAATCAAAACCAACAAAGAAGCGGTTTGTGTTTCTTTTAAAGGCGATATTATCAACCTTACCTTATTGGGCAGTACTGTTTTTTGATACATTATTTTAATTATATTTTTATGTGATAGAATAACTACCTAAAAATTGAGGCAGTATTATTTGGACTAATTTTAATTAAGATTGTTAGTTAAATATTCATTTAGAGCACCAATCTCAATTCTCTCTTGAGCCATACTATCACGATCACGAACCGTAACTGTATTATCCTCCATAGTATCAAAATCAATAGTCACACAATAAGGTGTGCCAATTTCATCTTGACGTCGATATCTTTTGCCAATATTGCCATTGTCATCGAACTCACACATAAAGCTACTTTTTAAGGAATCAAAAACTTCTCGAGCCTTGGCAACTAAATTTTCTTTGTTTTTTAATAATGGGAAAATAGCGACTTTGATTGGAGCTAGATTTTTAGGGAATTTCAAAACAGTTCTAGTCTCATCACCTACTGCTTCCTCGGTATAAGCTGAAACAAGAGCGACCAAGATACTTCTGTCTAGGCCAAAGGTTGGCTCTAAGATATGAGGAATAAATTTTCGATTATTGGCCTGATCTACAAAATTTAAATCACTACCAGAGGCCTTGGCGTGCTGTGTTAAATCAAAATCACCACGATGAGCTAAGCCATATAACTCGGAAAAACCAAATGGAAAATTATATTCTATATCCACTGTCTTTTTTGAATAATGAGATAATTTTTCTTTGGGATGTTCATATCTTCTTAAATCCTTTTCATCAGCACCTAAAGCTAAACAAAATTTTTCTTGAAGCTTTAACCACTCTTCAAATAAATCTTCCCATTTCATGTCAGGATCAATAAAATATTCAATTTCCATTTGTTCAAATTCTCGAAGTCGAAAAATAAAGTTACCAGCAATAATTTCATTTCTAAAAGCTTTACCAATTTGAGCAATACCAAATGGAATTTTGACTCGCATTGAATCAACCACATTTTTAAAATCAACAAAAATAGCGCCTGCTGTTTCTGGCCTTAAATAAACTGGATCATCAATACCATTCATTTCAGTTTTAAACATCATATTGAAATTCCGAGCTTCAGTCCAATTAGATTTACCACAATTAGGACATTTAACTTTTTCAGCAACTAAAATTTTCGACATGGCTTCTAAATCACCTTCCAATTCTTGACCAGTTGTTTCGGCAACTAAATGATCAGCTCGAAATCTTTTTTTACATTCCTTACAATCAACCATCGCATCGTTGAAACCGCTAGTATGACCAGAAGCTTCCCACAGTTTTGGATTGAGCATAATTGGACCATCTAATCCTACGATATCAGCTCTATCTTGAACAAAATTTTTCCACCATAATTTTTTTATATTGTTCTTCAATTCCGTGCCATAAGGACCATAACTATAAGCATTGGCAAATCCACCATAAATCTCACAGGCTGGAAAAACAAAACCCCGTCTCTTAGAAAAAGAGACTATTTTTTGCATCAAATCTTCGTTTTGTTTAGACATAAAAAATTATAACAATTTATATTTTAATTAAACTATTTTAGCTAAAAAATGTGATTTTGGCAACTACAAACTAATTGTCTAAATCAGATGATTTTTGCCAATCTTCATAATAAATCTGAGTCTTAATAGATTTGGCGCCAGCTACTTGTTGATATTTATCCTTGAGAACGCTAGTAAACCTACTAGCCTGCTGAGTTATTATCTCATCAGAAATTTTATATTGACCAATTTTTTGATCCACAACTAAAGCTAAATAAGCCGTATCATGACCTACAGACACTAATGAATAATTTAGAATACTGGTTACATCCGAAGAACTATCAATGACAAAAGAAAAAAACTGATAATTATAATTTACGACTTGATTAGTATAATGTAAAAAATAATCACCAACTAAATATTTAGCTTCAACTAAACCACTTGATCGCCGAGCTAAATTATTACCGTTAGGCGAAGTTGTCAACCAACTTAAAGAAAAAGAAAAAATAGAAAAAATAACGAAGATAGCAACCATTTGAGGTACAAATTTTAAACGCCAGGTGCTTTCCTCTAAAAAATCAACCCAATCGTTTTTCTGGCCAGTCTCTTTATCGGCTATTTCTAATTGAATAGATTTCTTGATATTTTTTTTATAATCATCAAACCAATCAAGGGTAGTCATCCAGTCATCTCCAATTTTAAAAGATTTCAATTTACCAGAACTAGCTGCCTGAAGTAAATATTCCAAACCATATCTTTGAGACTTAGATAACTCAAAAAGAGTGATGTAATCATCTTCTTCATTAAATATCTTGGTAGTTACTGCAGTCATAAATTATAAATAAATCTTTACTTGCATAATTATTGTATCATAAAAGGACATGTATTTCCATGCCCTTTTATGTAATATAAATTACTATTTTTTATTTTTTATCAGCACTATTGGCTTGTTCTGTTACATAAGCAGTAATAGCAGTTACTACTTTAGAATCCTCTTTTAACTCTTCAGTCAAAAGTATTTGGTCTCGATTAATAACCATTCGATCTTTTGGGCCATGTAACTCATTGCCTAATTTAGCTAAAGTTAATTCTTGTTGACTTTGAGTTTGATCGACTGTTGGCGCATCTTGGCTCTGTTGTAATGGTTTAGTTACAACCTGTAGATAATAAATATCTGTTAAGACTAATTCTCGATCAGAAACCTTATCTACTTTACCAAAGTAAACTTGTCCATTAGACAAGAAAATTGCTTGCCAACCTTTTGATAAACTTTGACTACCAGAATTCATACCCGGTAAATTAATACCAGTATAATTATCTATTGCATACCACCCACCCACTAAAATAATAATAATAATCAAGGTAGTGATGATAAATTTCACTCCCCCACCACCATTGCCTGAATAGGCAAAATCTTGAACACCATTATCCATTGACTCTTCATCAGGAATTATTTCTGAAACCTGACGACCTTCTCTTTTTTTGTAAGCCATTATTTTTTCCTTTGGTTTTATGTAAATGGCAGAATAATATTTTCAATAAATTCTATTCCGCGTTCACAAAAAACTTATTAGTTAATAATTATTTATTCTTTTATTTCTAAAACATCAGATAAAGCAATGCTAATAGCCGTAGCCACTGGGATTGCTATCATAATACCCAAGATACCAGCTAGTTTAAAACCAATCATCATTGAAACAATGGTGATAATTGGGTTCAAACCAACAGCTTTTTGCATAACCTTTGGCACTATAATATGATTTTCTAATTGTTGAATTATTACATAAACTACTAATACTCCCACAACCAAAGCTGGAGTTTGGGTTAGGGCAATAAAAATAGCTGGTAAGACACCAATAAATGGTCCGATATATGGAATTAATTCCGTAATGCCCGCAAACAAAGCTAAAACTAAAGCATATTTTATTCCCAAAATACTCAAACCAAACCAAGATAATAAAAATATTATAAACGACAAAATTAATTGACCTCTAAACCACATACCAATCTTCTCCTGAATTCGATTAACCAAATGAGTAACATAAGGCTGATGTTTAACTGGCACTAGAGATCTGAGAACTCTTTTCATGGAATGCTCCTCGACTGTCAAATAAAAAGTTAAAACCGAAACAATCAATATAGAAACAATGCCACCAAAGAAAGCAAATATAGTACTAAAGATACCGTTAGCAGCTGAACCAAAAGCACCAATATTAGATTGTAATTCATCCAGTGAACCTTGAATGCCTTCTGTCCAACCATGACTATCAGAATAACTACGGAAAGATTCTACATTATTAGAAATCTTCTCCCAATAAACTGGGAAATCTCCAGACAGATTCTTAACCTCTGTGGCTATTGGTGGTATAATTAAATAAGTCGATCCGGCCAAGACAAGTAGTATAACTAAATATATTATCAGAATACCAAACCCCCTAGGGATTTTATGCTTTTGCATATAGTCAACCCAAGGATCTAAGGCGGAAGCTAAAATTAAAGACACAAAAACAATTAGTAAAACATCTCTCACAAAAAACAAGAAAAAAATAATTAAAAAGAGAACTGAAACTTTAAACAAAGCCATAATGGAAATGTCGAAAGTAATTTTTTTAGCTAATTCTGGATTTGCCATTTTTGCGTAAATGAGTTAATTTCTATTTAACTTTAATATATAAATTATACTTTAAATCAAATTACAAAGTCAACAAGATGATTGAGGATAAAAATAGTCACTGTTAGATAAACATGTCGATTACTAGACTATAAAAAACTATGAAATCAAAAGCGGCCAACAATACAAAAAAGAAACCTAAGACGACAAGTAAAACTATAGCTACCAACAAAGAGGGTTTGTTCAATTATGAGATTATTGAATCCTATCAGGCTGGGTTGGTTTTAAGTGGTCCTGAAGTCAAATCAGCTAAGCTCGGTCAAATGAGCTTAAAAGGCTCTTATGTGACCATTGATGCTAATAACGAGGCATGGCTGATTAAATCCTATATCAATCCCTACAAGCCAGCCAAGGGCGCTCAGGACAAGTATGACCCAAGTAGCAAACGAAAGCTGCTTTTACATAAAAAAGAGATAAGCTCACTATTAGGAAAAAATAAGCAAAAAGGCTTGACAATTATACCAATAAATGTATATACTAAGAGAGGATTGATAAAAGCTGATATTGCCCTAGCTAAAGGTAAGACTAAGATTGATAAGCGAGAAACTATCAAAAAGAGAGACACCGATAGGGAAATACAGAGGACATTAAAACAAAGATTGGGATAGTTATAAAACTATTTTAGTTATAAATTTAGTATTTTTCGAGCGAGACGAGGATGACCAATAAAATGATTTGAAGCATAGTATAACTATGATAAAAATCATTTTATGCCAGTCAGACGAAGTCGCAGACGAAAAAGACAAATTTAAAGTAAAGATAGTTTTGTAGCTATCCCAACCAAGGGGATGCATTGTTTCGATGGAAGACCTTAAATTTAAAGTTGGCAAGACGAGATTGATGTTTGCTCGGAAACTAAATATCAAAGCACAATAAGTGCAGACAACTTTTTAAGCAAAGTTAAATCAGCTTTCAGCGGATTAGCTTTTGCTCCTGCCATAGCTTAATTGCTTTTGGCCATCGCCCTACTTACGCCTAGGTAGGTAAGAAGCGGTGTTATATCTCTAGGACCGATATACTAGTCTATTCGAACAAGTATGTTTAAACAATTTCGAATAAAGTTAAATCTATTTTGTTCTTTTAAGATGGTTTAACTTAAAAAATAAAAGAACTAATCTTGTACACTGGCTTTCGATTTACTTTCAGACAGGAGTTCATAACTCCTCATCTCCACCTTAAAACAGTAAAAAGTTGAAAGTTAATAAAGTTGAAAGGACCAACAATAAAAATCAACTTTATAACTTTATAACTTTAAAACTTTAAAACTTTAAACTAAATTAAAATGCGCAGATCCTTTAGAGGTAACAAACCACAAATAACTACCGCCATCAAAGAACTCAAAATCAATGAGAAAATTTTGGCGCCGGTATTAATGATTATAGATGAGAAGGGAGAAAACCTTGGTGCTATTCCCAGAGCAGAAGCCTTGGAAATGGTTAAAACTAAAGATCTAGATTTAGTAGAAGTTTCACCGCTAGTTGTTCCACCGATTTGTAAGATTATGAATTATGGTAGTTATAAATACCAAAAAGAAAAACAAGAAAGAAAACACAAAGCTAAACAAAAAGTATCTGAATTAAAAACTATAAAATTATCTAGTCGAATAAGTGATCATGATCTAGACTTAAGAGTTGATAAATCAGTAAAATTTTTGAACGACGGAAATAAAGTCAGAATTGAATTACAACTTAGGGGTCGTGAACATCAACACGTTGATATTGCCAAAGAAGCAATCAATAAAATAGTCGACCGAACCAAAGCAAAGCTTGGTGATAAAGACATGAAACTTGAACAAGGTATTAAAAAGCTCGGTAGTAAACTATCAGCCATTATAACTTTATAAATATACATTAAATAATAAATAAACAGTTGTAGCGATATAACGAAAAGATTATGCCAAAAATGAAAACAAAAAAAGCGGTCGTCAAAAGATTCAAAATAACCAAGAATGGTAAGGTTATAAAAAGAACCGGCGGCCAAGGCCATTTCAATGCTAGAGAAACTGGTAATACAAAACGAAATAAAAGACGCGATAGTCAAATCGCTAAAGCTGATCACAAAACCATCAAGAAATTGATGCCCCATAAATAAATTAATAATTTTGAACTAAAGTCATGCCAAGAGTAAAAAGAGGCGTTATCCATAATAAATCTAGAAAAGCTATTTTAAAAAGAGCTAAGGGTTTTAAATGGGGCCGAAAAAAATTAATCAAAATAGCTAAAACTGCTGTTACTAAAGCTGATGCTTACGCTTTTAGAGATAGAAGAACTAAAAAGAGAACTATGAGAGCTTTGTGGCAAATTCAACTTAATGCTGCTGTTCGTGAACATGGAACTACTTATAGTAAATTTATCGCTAGTCTTAAAACTGCCAAGGTAGAATTAGATAGAAAAGTTTTATCAGAACTAGCTCGAAAAGAGCCAGGTATATTTGCAAAAATTGTTGAAAAAGTTAGCCCAGCTAAATAAACTGTTACAAATAAAAGCCGCCAATGTGGCGGTTTTTATATTTAGCTGTTGACTTTTGCCCCTAGCTATGTTAAAATAATTCTCGATACTAGCAAGTATTAAAACAACTTGGATCGGTAGATCAATTGGTTAGATCGCCACCCTGTCACGGTGGAGGTTGCGGGTTCAAGTCCCGTCCGGTCCGCATGAAAACAAAGAGAGGCCCACTGCTGTGGGTCTCTCTTTGTTTTTTATCTGGATTTAGAAAGGGACTTGAACGGGTTGGAAGTGAAACAAGCGCGAAGCGCGAAGTTGAACGTCGACAAATCCGAGCTGGCGTAGGATTTGACGCCAACCCAGGAAGAGGATATTTTTCACGGAGTGAAAAATACACGAGCAGTCCCGTCCGGTCCGCAAAATTAGGACAAAAATAAAAACTCCCGTGATGAGCTGGAACTTAAAAAATTGACACGAAAAGTGTCTATTTTTTTGGAGCTATTAAAAATATTTTTTATCCTAGATTATATGATTTAACTTCTTAAATTTTAATAAAAACATTATCACTTTAATAATTTCTTTGATATAATAAGATTATATGAAAAATAAAAATACCAGTGTTATATTTTTAATTTTAGCGAATCTATTACCATTATTTGGTGTAATTTTTTTTGAGTGGAATCTTTTTTCTATAATATTTCTCTATTGGACAGAAAACATTGTGGTCGGTTTTTATAATGTATTAAAAATACTAAAATCTATTGGAAGTAAAAAAAATCAAAAACTTCCAATGTCTATAAATAATAAACCACGAATAGTAGGCAAGGTGGGCTATGCTGGTTTTTTTATTTTTCATTACGGGATATTTACTATTATACATGGGGTATTTGTATTTTTACTCTTTGGTCCACCAGAAGTTCCATTGGCTACATTTTCATTATCGATAGTATTATTATTTATAAGTCATGGCATTTCATATTTTAGTAATTTTATTGGTAAAAAGAATTCAAAAAACTATCAACTAATGATCTTTTTTCACAACCATATAAAAGAATATTTATTATACATTTAACTATTATGATTGGCGGAACATATATTAAATCTATTGGATCACCAACAATCGTGCTAGTATTTATGATTATTCTTAAAATTATTTTTGATTTAACATATCATATCTCTAAACATAAAAAATTACAAAATAATAAAATAAATTATAATCTCGTACATTAGTTCCCCGCCCGCCTACGCTGCGCTTCGCCGAGGCAAGCAAAATTAGGTAAAAAAATAAACTCCCGTGGTGAACTGGACCCCGTAAAGTGGACACAGATAAAAAACACCTAAGGAGTGGTCAAAAGATGATTTCTGTATTGCACAGGGGAGGTGAGAGTTTTTTAATGTGAATTTTATTTCAAAATTAACTTTAATCAATAAATTCAAAAGTTTCAACCAACCCATAGAAATCATCATAAATTTCTAAAATCGATTGATCAACTTTTCGACTCTTTATATCGTCTCTTACTTTTTCTATATCAACTTTCCCATCTCTCAAGGATAAAACAATGTCACGATTATTTTCATCGCTCATAGATGAAAGAATAACATATATTCTAATCAAATCTTTGTTTTTAAAAAATTTAACTTCCTGAAAAAGTATAGCTCCTGGGCCATCATAATTAATGGATAATTGTGCATTAACACCATCTAACCGTATTAGATCAATTATATTTCCTTCTTCAAATTTTTTATTTTCCGCTTCCAAAAATTTATTTGTTGGAACTGTGGCCAAAACATCAGGTTGACCTCCTTCAACGCCTCCATAACTATCTACTTTTATGTGTAACAAATTATTATTACCCCATTCTCTACCTAAATCTTCTCTATCTTCAACCCATTTAACTGGATACTTAAACTCATAGCCATATCTTTCGTTTTGATAAGTATGCCAATCATCGGTATTTGACTGGTTAGTATTTTGATTAATCCGTAGGCAACCACTTAAAATAAGACTAAGACAAATAAGTGCAAATAATAATGTTGTTTTTTTTATAGATTTAAGTTTAATAATTATATTTATATAATACCACAATACTCTCATTCTTCATAAAAAAAGATTATAATCTCGTCCACCCCAGTCCCATCTCCACTTCGTTACGAGCGACGGGGTAAACTAGCCCCCGCCCGCCTACACTGCGCTTCGTCGAGGCAAGCAAAATTAGGTAAAAAAAATAATCTCCCCCATTTATGGGGGAGATTTGTTCTATTTATATTTTTTTGTGCAATAACTATACTTTCGCTCAAATTTATTTAATCGGAGCTTCGTCTTCACTCCCCATCTAAAGTAATAATAAGAACGGGACGAAATGTCTGGTCGGCATAAAATCCAAACGAGGCGAATTGGATCTCCTGGTTTTCCGAGCTATTGGCGATGTCCGTTTGCCACAGGAGAAGTCCGTAGTTAGGAAACGCGCCGTCTATCCAGCCTTGCACAATCGAGGTCACATCCCATAAGAACCACTCGTTATATGGCCCAGTTTGCTGATGCCACCCGCCGCCGTACTTAGTTGGGATACTTATGACACTTTCCCCGTCATCCGTGTATGTCCCTCCAGGGGTGCTCCACTCAGACGTCTGAGTTCGCATACTCCATATTGCATGGGCGGGGTCCCAACTCTCAGTAACGCGACTGACATGAGAATTGTTCGTAATGTACTCGCTTTGATAGATCGCATATAAGTAGACCTGGGCACTGGTAATCGACGTTCCCTGGGGGATACTCGACACGTCAAATGCCAACAACGCATGATTTGCACGCCCTATATTGCGGCGCGTACCAGTTCCGATACCTCCACTCTCTCCATTGTCTCCCACGTCTCTGTTAAAGTAATCGTCGTAATAGATGTTCCGATTTGCGGTTGGTATGAACTCCACTTCGCCCTGTGGAGGTAGAGGCGGAAGAGTAATTAAACTCTCTAAATAAGCTAATCTTGTTTCCAAATCAATAATACGTTCTTCGTTACAACTTGATTCTCCTGGATCACCCTGTAGTCCTTGAACTCCTTGCGGACCTTGTTCGCCTTGAATTCCTTGGGGACCTTGTTCTCCAGTGTCTCCATTTAGACCCTGTTCACCTTGAACTCCCTGAGGACCTTGTTCACCTTGTAGACCAGGAATTAATTGAATATCATCAACTTGATTTTGCAATCCAGTAATAGCATCCCAAATGGCTTGGAATGGGACACCACCACCTTCTGCAATAACGGTTGGAGCACACACAAACATAACAAACAACACCACTACACTACTAACAATTACTTTCTTCATCTCTCTTCTCCTTTTCTGTTTCGGTTTCTGTTAACGTACAATATTAGATATTAGCACAAATACCACTATTTGCCAATATATGGTAAGGCAACGCACATTTCGGACAAATCTAAGCAGTTAAAATAGCCATATTATCTAAGATTGCCTGTTTAGCAATTACTTGTCCGTAATGTTTTCTTAATAATCTATATTGTAATCTTTTTTGAGTATTTATTGAAGTTATAGCCGTAGATATTTCTCTTGGTGTTCTATTTAAATAATCAGATCTCAATCTCTTTTCACAATTATAATATTCCCTATATCTCTCAAGTAAGTCTTGTTTGTCGTCTAAGTTATCCCATATCCACAAGGATGACGTAAGTAAATCTTTTTTAATTACACCATTGAAAGATTCCACTGGCCAATTTTGTTGAGGCACTCCTTTGTCAATTGGTTGTATAATAATATTATTATCTTCACAAAATTGTTTAACCAACAAACTAAGATGTGCCCTGGCGTTGTCAAATCTTAATATTTTAGGATATTTTCCATATTCTTCTTTAATCTTTTCTAAAAGTTCAATTACATCATATCTATTAATACGGTGATCTACAAACGAAATTGCCACACTCTCTTGAGAATACTCGTCAATGGCATTAAAAACAGCATAATCTCTGGGTTTCTTGTTAGAAAGTGAAACATCATCAATACATACTACTCCTAAAAATTCAGTGCTCCTTGGATAAATAATAAAAGTTTTTTTAATCCTTATCAGTTCATTACTTTTACCAAATCGTACCAAAACATTCTTGACACCACTAGGAGTTATGAAGATATCCATGACCTCTAATTGGCTAGATATACCCTGTCCTGATCTTTGAGATCTATATTTAGTTATATCATCTCTTATGCCAATGATTATTGATTCTACTCTTTCACTGGTTTTATTCCACACTACTTTTGGGGCCTTGCTTTTAGTTTTCCCCCCTGTTTTTTTCCAATCATAGTAAGTACTCCTAGGTATCCCCAATTGCTTTAAAATCCAATATCGAGGTTTATTTAAACGAAGACATTCTTGTTCTATTACTTTTAGTTTTTGTTGCTTCTCAAAATCTGAAATAATGTTATACTTTGGCATAGAAAGAGTAGTATTAAATAGTTAGTTTTGTTTACATAACTATTTTACTGCTCTTTCTTTGTTTTGTCCGAAATGTGCGTGTCCCGAGCCTACATTCTACTCCCAAGCTTAATTTAATACAAAAGACACCCCAGTTAAGGTAAAATTAATTATGTCAACTAATTAATAACCAAAATAAGGATGTCTTACACCCATATTACCTCAAATCAAAGAAATGAGCTATCTGTTTTACTTAGAGCAGGATTAAAGCAAAAAGAGATATCTCAATTACTAGGAAAAACTTCTTCAGCTATATCACAAGAGTTAACTAGGAATGGGGTGGATAATAATATAGGATATGATGCTAGAATAGCTAAAATGAAAACAAGAGAAAGAAGAATTGAAGCTAATTCTAGGTTTAGAAAAATAGAGAAGAATAAGTGGTTAAGAAATTATGTCATAAGGAAAGTAAAACAAAATTGGTCACCAGAACAAATTAGTGGAAGACTAAAAATAGATTATTATAACGAAAAAGATAAACTAATTGGCAAAGATAGTATATACAAATATATTTACAATGAGAGAAAAGATCTAGCTAAGTACTTAAGATGTCAAAAGGGTAAATATAGACGAAGATATGGCACTAATTTACGCATAAAACAAAGGGAAGAGATGAAAAAGGTTAGAATAGATCAAAGACCAAGTATCATTGGAGAACGAGAAAGAATTGGTGACTGGGAAGGAGATACGATTCGTGGAGGAGAAAGGAATACTGCCATTCTAACGCACGTTGATAGAAAGAGTGGCTATCTTTTAGCAGACAAACTAGAGAGAGCTACAGCCAAAAATACTAGAGAAGCAACAGTTGAAAGATTTAATAGATTACCAAGGTATAAAAGACATACTATCACCTATGACAATGGCACTGAGTTTTCAGAGTATGAATTAATTGGAAGATTCGCTAAGATGATGATATACTTTGCCTATCCATATCACTCATGGGAAAGAGGGACTAATGAAAACACCAATGGATTACTTAGACAATACTTTCCTAAGAAATCATTATTTAAAAATATTACTCAAGAGCAAATTGAAAAAGCGGTCAAATTGATTAACAATAGACCGCGTAAAAGACTTAATTATATGACTCCTACTGAAGTTTTTGCCAAATTTAATTAAGGTTTGGAATAGAATTTAAGGATGTAGGCTCAATAAGTAAGTGCAACACTTCTGTTACAATAGAAGTGTATGAAATATAAACAAATTACAATTGAAGAAAGAGAAAGAATACAAGAGATGCTTTGGCAAAGGTCATCTATTAGAACAATTGCCAAAGCTCTTGATCGAAGTCCCTCATCAATATCACGAGAAATCAAGAGAAATAAGCCACCACAGAGAAAAGTATATTCTCCACGACTAGCACACACTAGAGCGATAAATAATAGATCTAAGCGTGGACGAGAAACAAGGTTAAAGAATAACAATGTTCGTAAATATGTTGTTAAACACTTAAAGCTAGGCTGGTCACCAGAACAAGTATCTAATACTATTAATAGTGCAATTGGTGAATGTGTATCTCATGAGGCAATATATCAATATGTTTATGCACAAATAAATAGAAATGGATATGGATATCTCAAACTTCATTGTGAAGACTTACGTCCATATCTAGCTAGGCATAGAAAACGTAGGATTAAAAAAGGCATGAGGATGAGCCATCGCACAGAAAAAGGACTATTACCATCAATAGATAGTAGACCAAAAGAAGTTGATTTAAGATTAAATATTGGTCATTGGGAAGATGATTTAATAGTATCAAATCAATCTAAAATTAAACTAAAAACAATCAATGAACGTTTTTCAGGAATAGTGTTCATTGAAAAGGTAAATAATGGTACCATTGAAGCATCAAACAAAGCAGTTCTTGAAAGATTGAGTTCCATACCAAAGCCATATCTCAAAACTTTAACCATGGACAGAGGTTCAGAGAACATGGGTTATCAAGAAATTGAAGATAGATTAGGATTAGATTGTTTTTACGCTCATGCATATTCCTCGTGGGAAAGAGGTTGTAATGAGAACTTAAATGGCTTAATTAGACGTTATCTACCAAAGAAAACTGACTTCAATACAGTATCAAATGATGAAATAAGGAGAATTGAATATTTATTAAATTCTAGACCAAGAAAGAGACTTGGCTGGAAAACACCTTATCAGGTGTTTTACGAACAGACAGGTGTTGCACTTGTGAGTTGAATGTACCGTATAGCATCTAGTGATGGTTCAAATATTTATTATCACAAAGACAAGGGTATTGTTCAGGAGGTTTTTAGTCAAGAATCTTTGGATCGACTGCATGGTAAATGTGCTATTGGACAAATTCGATATTCAACTGTTGAAGATAATATAAAGTCTAATAACGCTCAACCAATATTAGGTATTTTTAATGATAAAGAAGTGGCTATTGCTCACAATGGAAATTTGATTAATTGTGAAGATCTTAAAAAAAGATTAGAATTTCCAGAAAGATTGAAGACTAATATTGATACAGAAATAATATTAAGGTTGTTTTGTGAATCATCAGCTACTACGACAGTTGGAAGAGTTTATTCAGCTGTTAGACATTTGCGTGGTAGTTTTTCACTACTAATGATGTTTAATAATACAATAATTGCTGTGAGAGATCCTTGGGGAAATCGTCCTTTGGTTATTGGTTCAGCTGGACAAAGTTTATTTTTTTCTTCGGAATCTGTGTCGTTTGAAAGTTTGGGTGTCTCGACTAATCGATCGATTGGAGCAGGAGAGATATTTATTGCTAATACGGATGGATCCAATTCATACTATTTTGATGAGAATGGACTTTATGAAACATACGTTGATCATCCTAAAGCCCAGTGTATTTTTGAATTAATTTACTATTCTCACCCAGCTAGTACTGTTTTTGGAGAATCAGTAGTTGATTTTCATCTAAGAGCAGGTAAAAAACTCTGTCAAAAATGTCCGACACAAGCTAATTGTGTTATTGGAGTACCTGACTCAGCTGTTTATCATGCGGAAGGGTATGCCAAAGAAATGGGTATTAATCCTACTCGTGGTATTGCTCGTCATCACTATATTGGTCGGACATTTATTCTGCCATTTCAATACTTAAGAGATTTAGCAGTAAGAAAGAAATTTATTGTTATTCGTCGATTAGTTGAAGATAAGGATGTTATTGTCATAGATGACTCTATTGTTCGATTAACAACCATGAGTGGTTTGGTTGGATTATTGAAATTTGCTAGAGCGAAAAGTATTCATTTACGAATTATTTGCCCACCGATAATTTCTTCTTGCTATTATGGAATAGACACCCCGAGTAAAAGCGAATTAATCGCAGCTAATCACTCTAAAGATGAAATAAGAGAAATTTGCGGCGCCGATTCATTAGAATTTTTATCAATTAAAGACTTAAAAAGTTTAGTCTATAATCCAGAGGATTATTGTTTTGCCTGTATGACAGGTGATTATCCAATATAATTACATTAGCAATGCTACCAAAGCATTGCTTTTTTATTTTTCTTGATTTGAGTCTTAGTTTATGAGATAATACCTAGGTCTATTATACAATAATTTTCTACTGCTATTGTTAGATTTCTGTTAAATTTTCCAAAAATTTTTTTGATTTAACCTCCGTTATATTTCAAAAATTATTCAAAAAATTTAACTCAAAATCTGAAAATTTCGCTACGAAAATTATTACTCAGCAGACCTAACTATGAAAAAGCTTGTCAAAAAACGCAAAAAACCAACTTCTAATCTCAAAAATGAGATTGATTTGAAGTCTAAAAAATTAGAGAAAAAAGTTACGGAGCTTTCTAGAAAAATTAGAATGCTGACCGATTCAGATGGTGATAGTCTAAGTGATTACCAAGAAAAACTCTATGGGACAAATCCCAGTAATCCGGATACCGATGGTGATGGTCTAAGTGATTATGAGGAAATAAAAGTTTATCAAACCGATCCTAATAATCCTGATACCGATGGTGATGGTATCTCTGATGGCGATGCTGTTAGATTGGGTAAAAACCCCAGAGGTGCAGGTTATTTGAAGGATTTATTTATTGGTTATTCAGGGAATAAATTTACACCTAAATTACTTAAAACTAATCGATTAGTAGCTTACGGTGCTTCGGCAGTAGGAATTAAGTTATTAATTGTAGCTTTTGTCGTGAGTCTGCCACTAAGTGCCTGGGTGACTCCTGATGTGTCACAAAAACAAGCTGAAAAAATAATTAATTTAACCAATGAAATCAGACAGAATTTAAATCTTGAAGCTTTGGTTAAAAATGATATTTTATCAAAATCAGCATACGACAAAGCTCAAGATATGTTAGTGGAGCAATATTTTGCTCATATTAGTCCCAAGAAGAAAAATTTAGGTTATTGGCTTAGAAAAAGTAACTATAAATATAGTGTTGCTGGTGAAAACTTAGCAATGGGTTTTACTGATGCTGCAGATGTAGTTAACGCTTGGGTCCAGAGTAAAACTCATTACGCTAATATGATTGACTCAGACTTTAAGGAAGTAGGAGTTGGCGTGGTGAGTGGAGATTATAACGGTTTTGATACTACACTTGTAGCTCAATTTTTTGGTACACCGGAAAATGAAATAGTGGAAGATTTAACTCCACGTGAGCCAGAAATTAATATTATAAATAATAATAGTGAAAATAAAAAGGTTTTTGGTGAAAAAATAGTTTTGGCTTCACTGGCAACACCTATTTTATCTAGTCCAAATAATGGTTTTTTAACAAAAGATAATCCAGTATTATTTAAGGTATTAGCTCCAGTAGCTGAATCATTAAAAGTGTATTTAGCCGAAGAAAATGTTTTGGAAATTAAAAATTCAAATAGTGGTAATTTTGAATTTCAATTGACTTTAAATGAAGGTGATAATAATTTGAAGTTTGAAGCAATTAATGGTAACAAAACTGCAATATCTGCCAATTATTTAATAATTTTGGATCAAACTTTGCCGGAAATAAATTTAGAAACTAGTAAATTGTCAGTTTTAGAATCTGAAGGCAAAGAACAAAAAATTGTTAGAGCAGAGGTATTTTTAGGCAATGATGTTAAAAGTGCAATTGTGAGTTTTGGAAATTATCAAATTGATCTTCAAAAAGATCAAGCTGTGCTAAATAAGTGGACTGGTAGTGTTATTGTTTTTAATCAAGAAAATGAACAGCTTTTTAATCCAGTTGTTTTGCCAAGTATCACTGCTATTGATAATGCGGGTAATATTTTAATGACTGATTTATTTTGGGATAATATTAAACCTGTAAAGACCTCTTTAGTTCAACAATATTTCTTTGCCAGAGATAATCAATCTGGGAGTGGTAAATTAGTCTTTTCAGTGTCATCAATTATCTATAAGGTAATGTTGGGATTAATTTCTTTAACATTACTTATAAATATTTTTTATCAAATAAAAAAACAACAACCAAAAGTTATAATAGCCAGTTTAATTATGATTGGTTTGTTAATCTTTTTAATATTAATTTAATTCGTCATTTATGAAATCACTTAAAACAATTCTAGCCGTATTTATCTTGTCTTTATTAATTTTTGGTTATGCTCAGATAGTTAAGGCTGATGATGTAGCTCCGACAATAAATGATATTACTAGTACAACTGTCAATGGGACTTACACAACCGGAGAAGTCATACCAATTATTTTAACATTTTCGGAAGCTGTATATACTAGCGGTGATATTACCGTGCAAATAAATGCTAGTTCGACAGCTAATTGTACTTTTTCAATTGCTACTAGCACGCCAGTTAGCACTGCTTCTTGTAATTATGTAGTGGCAACTGGTGACGATACTAATGCTTTGGCTGTTAGCAGTATAGCTGGTGGTGTATATGATGTGGCAGATAATCCTTTGCTTAATATTGATAGTAGTTCATTGGCTGGGATTAAAATTAATACTAATAGTCCACGATTAATTAGTGTTACATCTAATTCTGCTGATGGATATTATATTAGAAATCAAGATATTAATTTAATCATAGAATTTTCTGAACCTATTTATTCTGCTAGTCAGATAATAATTAATTTAAATACTATTCCGGCTCGTAGTTGCACTTTCCTTGTTGCATCATCATCTCCAATTAGTACAATAAATTGTGGTTACACTGTTTGGATTAATGATTATACTAATGCTCCGTTATCAGTTTCTTCTTTAGCTGGTAATATTATCAGTGCTAATACTGGTAATCAATTAGTGAACTTTAAAATTCGTGATGAAAATATTGATGATAATAGTATTATCAATGTTGACGGAATTCTTCCGACTATTAGTTATATCGATGTACAGTCAGTTGATGTTCTAGATGGTACTTATGGAATTGGTGCTAGCGCGGTTTTGGTTGTCACTTTTAATGAGGATGTAAAAACTACGGCAACATCTACAATATATTTTGATGCTGGATTTTGTGATATGCCAATTACATCCGTGTTATCTAGAGAAATACTATGTAATTATAGTATTTTAGCCGGTTATAACTCAGATAGGTTACACATTACAAGTATATCTGGGAATATATTTGATATAGTAGGCAATATTACAAGTAATCCAAATCCACCAAATATATATCTAGGGGATAGTAGTGGAAGTGCAGCTCATCCAGCTCGAAATTTTAAAATAGACACATTAGCGCCTACTTCAACTTTAACCAATGTCCCAGCAGTCTCGACGACGGTTACCAGCGTAAATGCCACAGTTGGTGGTGAAGATGTTATAAGTTATAAATATAAACTTGATGGTGGTGTATTAAGTTCTAACACACCAACGAGTACGATTATATCATTATCTAATTTACAGGTTGGGACTCACACTTTATATGTTATTGGTCAAGATACTATTGGTAATTGGCAAGATATTTCCGTAAATCCAACTACATATACTTGGGAAATTACAAATCCTCCGGCAACCGGAGGCGGTGGTGGTGGCGGTGGTGGAGGATCAGTAGCTCCAACACCACCAGATCCTCAAGTTTTGGGTGTGAAGATTTTTTCTTTTTCAACTGGTCGTATGGTTAAAACTGGTAATAGTAACGCGGTTTGTCATATTACAGATGATGGCAAAAGACATTTATATCCTAATAGTGTTACTTTTTGGACTTGGCATACTGGTACCTGGTCTGACCAGAATTTAGAAACTATTTCTCAAGAGGAATTTGATAATTTAATAGCAGGGAATAATGTAACTGTAAAACCGGATTCTAAATTAATTAGATTCTATAATAGTCCTAGAATTTATGTGGTATCTGATGGTGCCATTATAAATTATGTAACTAGTGACATTGCATTAGTTTTGTATGGTAAGGATTGGCAATTAAATGTGATAAAAATTCAAAATGGTTTTGAAAGTGATTACGAAAAAGGCGAACCAATAAGTTTCACACTTTAGAAAAAAATCCCGCTACTAGCGGGATTTTATTTTTAAACTAATTATAATTCTCGTCGATCTTTGAGAGCATTCTCAAGTGTGATTTCATCAGCATATTCTAAATCAGCACCCATCGGTAGTCCTCTGGCTAATCTCGTAACTTTTATATCAGGAAATTGTTTTATCAACTTAGTTAAGTATATAGAAGTGGTTTCGCCACTCATATCTGGGTTTAAAGCAAGGATTATTTCTTTAACACCATTACTTTTAATTCGTTCAACTAATTCTTTGATTTTAATATTTTGAGGTGAGATGTTTTCTAGGGGATTAATATGACCTCCTAATATATGATAAACTCCATCGAAGGAATTTGTTTTTTCAATAATAGCCATGTCTTGTGGTTTGGCTACCACACAAATTAAGGCTTTATTTCGATTTTTGTTTTGACAAACATAGCAGGGATCACTCTCGGAGAAGTTAAAGCAGATTTGGCACTGTTTAACACTGCTTTTCAGTAGGTCAATAGCCTGACCAAACTCATGAAGTTCGTTCTGCGGACGATAAAGTAAATGAAAAACTAAACGCTCTGCACTTTTGGGACCAATACTAGGTAATCTAGAAAATTGATCAATTAAGTTTTGAATTATATCGGGGTATTTCATTTACTGTTGTGAATTTAAAAAAGTTTTTTATTTTATTTTTTAGTCTTTTAAGACTTGTTTAAATATCTGATTAATTTAGCTAAAATTAGCTATAAATATGGATATATTGCTATTTTTAATTATGTAACACTTGACAAAAAATGCCAAGTGTGATATAGTGTTAACAGATGAGGAGGTCACTGGACAATGTGTTTGGCTGATTGTTCCTCGTAGTTCATTATATTAGTAGGTCTGGCAAGTAGAAAGGAGGGTAATTACAGATGGAGTATCCGTCTGGGTTTCCTTAGCTATGCTGTTTGGTTAATTTCTAGTGGTCAGTTGGCGCCTCTTCGATAAGACGGCCCCCTAACAACTGGTCACGCAAACCGCATCTTATATATAGGCACTTCGGATGTGCCGCTTTATTAGTCACCTTTCAAGGAGGAAGATGTTAGATGAATTTTTCATCTGGATTTACCTAGTCTCAGGACTAGGGTAAATGTTTTATGGTATGCTGTTAATGTCACTTATATATGTGAAACGACGTTAACGGTTCACCCTTTCGTAACCCCCACCTCAACATGAAAGGTCTTTGAAGACCATGCGTATAAGATTTCTGTCCGATTGAGGTCACCCCGACCGATGACTACAGGGGATGAGGTAAATTAAAATACAGACAAACGGTGACTTTGTCATGTCGGGTTCGCGAAACTAGTGTCTAACCTAACCCCATTTCGCTCCGAAGTCATTTTCGACGATGATAATCCGATCACAGATGATGATCAGACCGGACGTTTCGTCGATAAAACGGCATAGTCGCCATTGGTGGCCAGTTCACTGAACTGTGCTCCCATGCGATATACACCCCCTCCCCGCAAGAATGCGGGCGAGGGGTCTTTTTTTTATTGCAATCCCGGGAACCCACCCATTTGACTCATCTTTTGAGCCATTACTTTTTGGACTTTCTTGATTGCATCATTAGTTGCTTCAATAATAGCACTGGCTAATTTTGCTTTGTCGGTTAAAAGTTCATCAGCAATTTCAATTTTTTTAACTTCTTGGTTACCATCCATTGTAACTTTTACCTTACCCCAAGCGCCTGAGCCTTCGACAGATTCATCTGAAAGGGCTTTTTTTATTTGACTCGCTTGTGATTTTAAATCTTGAATTTGTTTTAATTTACTAAACATATAAATTAATATTAATTAATTATTATTCTACTCGATGTTCTAAATTTCTAAAACTAACTAACTCAGCCTTGAAATGTAATCTGACATTACCAGTTGGACCGTTTCGATGTTTGGCAATAAATATTTCAGCCGTAGACTTTTCTTCTTCTGTTAGGGTATTAATGTCAAAATTTCTATCTGATGATTTTCGATAAATAAACATAACCACATCAGCATCCTGCTCAATTGAACCTGATTCTCTAAGGTGAGATAATTTTGGAATAGCCGCACCACCTTGTTGTTCCACTGCTCGAGATAACTGTGATAGAGCTAAAACAGGAACATCTAACTCTCTAGCAATTCCCTTAAGCGCACGAGAAATTTCCGAAATTTCTTGAACCCGATTTTCAGAACTAGATTTCTTACCGCTACCTTCCATTAATTGTAAGTAATCAATGATTATCATGTCTAGTCCATGTTCCATTTGTAGACGACGTGCCTTAGTTCTAAGTTCCATAACATTAGTGTTAGCAAAATCATCAATATAAATTCGACTTTCAGATAGCTCACTCATGGCTTGACCAATTTTCGGAAAATCATCAGTAGTTTCTGATAATTTGCCAGTTCTCATTTTCCACAAACCGACACCGGCTTGAGCACAAATCAACCGATCGACTAACTGCTCTTTGCTCATTTCTAATGAAAAGATACCGACCGCCTTCCTACCTTTAACAGCGATATGTCGAGCCACATCTAGGGCTAGAGAGGTCTTTCCAACTGAAGGTCGAGCGGCTAAAATAATTAAATCTGATTTTTGGAAACCAGCTAATAAATTATCTAAATCATGATAACCAGTGGCTAAACCCCTAAGTTTACCTTTTTCTTTGTGGAGTTGATCAATTCTGTCAAAAGCACCAGATAAAACATCTTGGATTGGGGTGAATTTTTCTTTTAAAAATTGTTGCGAGACCGCAAAAATTGATTGTTCGGCTTTATCTAAAACAGTATTAACTTCTTCTTCTTCATGGTAACCAATCTCTAAAATATTATTGGCCGCTGTAATAAGTCTTCTTAGAGTCGCTTTTCTCTGAATAATCTGAGCATAAGAAGTGACATGAGCTGCTGAAGGAGTTTGATTAGTGAGGGTTACCAAATAACTACGACCACCAATGGCTTCTAATTTATTTTTTTCTTCTAACCTAGAAGTTAAACTTAAAATATCAATCGCGTCTTTTTTTTCAAATAATTCTAATATAGTTGCATACAAAATACCATGAGCATCACGATAAAAATCATTTTGACCAATTAAATCTGCGACTTTAATAATAGCATCTTTATCTATTAAAAGTGCACCAATAAGGGATTGCTCCGCCTCGATATTTTGAGGCGGTAATTTAGCAAGAGAATTAGACACGACATCAAGCATAGGAATCTAGTAAGTAATTACGTTTCTATTTTAACTCATAGATATAGATATAACAAGGGCTAGTTTTATACATCTTATACATAGTTTAGTTACACAAGTATTAATTGACAAATAAATAATTTAGTGTTAATTTTTCTTTAGTTCATTAACAAAGAAGGAGGACTATAAATCATGAAATTTAATAAATCAAAAAATAAATTGACCAAGCTTAAAGAAACAATGTTTATGTGGATTTTAATCTTTGGTGTGTTGGCTACAGCTTTGATGCCAACTTGGATATATCTTTTGGCTCGGTATTTATTTAATCCTGATAACGCCTTGGTGGAAATAATACTTTTCGGCTTGGTCATTTATGTAATGGGTTTGTGGCAGATTATATTTCTGGTTTTAGCAGCAATAATTATATTTCATATTTGGAATGAATTTTAATGCTCACATAGAAAGTGAGCATTTTTTAATTCTTGCCAAAATTAACATGATATGTTATAATTTTCTTGTTATTTTAATTTGTATTTGAAATAAGCGCCTATAGCTCAGTGGGGTCGACACGATAGTGGAGACGGGTAGAAGAGAGACAAACCTCAAGGCGAAGTCGAGCGTCGATGGATACGACCTATAAGAACTGCAACTAGATATTTGTATATTCGGTAAATTCTCATATTTCAGCTAATTTCTTTTCAAAATAATTGACCTATATATGATATAACTAAATTATTTATTCAAAGAAATTTTCTTGAAATCTGAAAATTTATCATCAAACAAAATCTAGTTGCAGTTCTTGGAGCATTTGGCGCTACCCTGGAAGAGCAACTTTGACCGGAGGTCAAACATAACGAAGTAGATATAAATCAATCGGATACAATAAACATATTATGCGCCTATAGCTCAGTGGGGTCGACACGATAGTGGAGACGGGTAGAAGAGAGACAAGCCTCAAGGCGAAGTCGAGCGTCGACAGATGCGACGAGTAGGAGCATTTGGCGCTACCCTGGAAGAGCAACTTCGACCGATAGGTCGAACAAAACGAAATACACAAGATTTTATACAATTAAATAAATACATTATGCGCCTATAGCTCAGTCGGTAGAGCAACAGCCTTTTAAGCTGATGGTCCCAGGTTCGAGTCCCGGTGGGCGCACTAAAACAAAAAAACTGTCATTTAATGACAGTTTTTATGTTTTAGTGCGCGGGTGGCAAGTAAAGCAATGAATGAGGCGGAAGCCGAAATGAAGAAGCTTTACTTAAAGACGATGCGACCTATAAGGACTATTACTAGATATTTGTATTGCGCTAAATCCTCATATTTTGGCTAATTTCTTTTCAAAAAAATTTACTTATATGACCTATAACTAAATTTTTTGTTTAAAGAAATTATCTCAAAATCTAAAAATTTATCATCAAATAATATCTAGTAATAGTCCTTGGAGCATTGGCTGCCACCCTGGACGCAGGCTTTCGCCCTGCATTTAGCAGGCGAAAGACAAGGCTAAGACAAAACTCTTTTTGGGATTTTTTTATTTGTGCGCGGGTGGCAAGTAATTTGGTGGTACATTTAGAACTATGAGCAGTGGAAACTTCCACTGCTCTTTTTTTATTACTTTAATTTTTATGCTATAATAATATCAATCTAATAAATAACCTAATATCACATGAAAGCATTACACATGGTAACTTTCCTGCTAGTGATTATCGGTGGCTTAAATTGGTTACTAGTCGGTCTAATCGGTTGGGATGTCGGCGATCTTTTTGGTGGTCAAGGTGAAATGATATCTAGAATAATTTACATTCTAGTTGGTCTTTCAGCTGTAGTTGAATTGGTCACTCATAAAAAAGGTTGCAAAAATTGTGGTGACAAAAAAATGGATTCCACAATGTAAGAAAATTTTACTCTTATATTTAAAATCCCCAGAGATTGGGGATTTTAAATTAAAATAACTATTAAATTTATGGAAGATTTAAAAGATTTATTATTAGGTACTAGACTTTTTGAGAAAACCGATCAAGAAGAGGATCAAGAAGAAGATAAAGAACAGCGTCCGTCTACAAATTAGGCGGACGGTTTGTTTTTTGGTAGTATAAATAAACTATGAAGGAATACATATTAAAAAATGACAACTCGGACATTAATCTTAAAATAGATTATAAAAACGAGCTAAATGATGAGCAATATAAGGTAGTTACCAGTGGTAGTGGCCCATGTTTGGTATTGGCTGGGGCTGGTAGTGGCAAAACTAGAACTTTGGTATATCGTGTCGCTTACTTATTAGAAAATGGTGTCGCTCCTAATCGCATACTTCTCGTAACTTTTACCAATAAAGCTGCCAAAGAGATGACCAGTCGAATAGAACTACTTTTAAAAAGCAAGCCAAAAGGTTTGTGGAGTGGTACCTTTCATCATATGGGAAATCGACTACTGAGAATTTATGGCAAGGAAATTGGTATTGATCCGAATTTTAATATTTTAGATACTGAAGATTCTAAAAGTCTGGTTAAACTTTGCCGTGGTAATATGGCTTTACCAGACGATAAGTATTTTCCAAAGTCAGATTTAATTCATAAAATTATTAGTTTATCGGCTAATTTAAAAGATCCTATAACAGATATAATTCGACGACGCTTTTCGCAAATTGATGAAAATTATATTCCTATTATTGAAAGAATTAGTCAGATGTACAAGGAAAAGAAAAAATCATCAAATTCTTTGGATTTTGATGATTTATTGTTTGAATGGAATAGATTACTTCTCGAGAGTGAAAAAGTTAGAGAAAAGCTAGCTCGGCAATTTAAATATATATTAGTTGATGAATATCAGGATACTAATCACATTCAGGGAGAAATTATTAATCATTTAGCTGGTGGTGATCAAAATGTTTTAGTAGTGGGGGATGATAGTCAAAGTATATATTCATTTCGGGGGGCAATTGTTGATAATATATTGAATTATCCTAAAGATTATCCTGAAGTAAAGACTTTTAAACTAGAAACAAATTACCGTTCAACTCCAGAGATATTAAAACTTGCCAATACATCAATAAATTGCAATAAGAATAAATTTGAGAAGAATTTACATACTAATAAACAATCGGCTGACAAACCAGCTTTGGTGGCATTAGAAGATTTTTATGGTCAAGCTGATTTTATATGTCAACGCATACTTGATTTACAAAGGGAAGATGGGATTAATTTGAATGAAATGGTAATTTTGTTTCGCGCCCATTTTCAATCATTGGAATTAGAAATGGAATTAAATAAAAGAAATATTCCTTATGTAATGAGAGGGGGATTACGATTCTTCGAGCAAGCTCATATCAAAGATGTTGTAGCTTATTTACGAATATTAGCTAATCATTTAGATGAAGTTTCCTGGCAAAGAATATTGCAATTACAAGCTGGAGTTGGACCAGCAACAGTCAATAATATTTGGCAACAAATAAATCAGTCTAATTCATTGGAGCAGACCTTAAATCAAACTATAAGTTTACCGGTTAAAGCTTCTATTGGCTGGGCAGAAGCTAAAAATCTTTTAGCCAAATTAGAATCAATGGATATTACTGATATAGCTTCATTAATTCAAATGATTCTTAAATCAGGTTATGAAAAAATGGTGAAGAATAATTTTGATAATCCTCAAGATAGATTAGCTGATTTAGAACAATTATCAATTTTTTCGTCTCGTTATGATTCTTTGGAAAAGTTTTTAGCTGATACAGCCTTAGGTGAAAGTTTTAAGGGTTCAAGTATTGTCGAAAACAAAGAAGTAGCCGATGAAGCCGTAGTATTGTCTACAATTCATCAATCAAAAGGTTTGGAATGGAAAGTAGTATTTTTAATTTCGTTAGTTGATGGTCAATTTCCTAATGCAAAATCATTTGATAATCGACGTGACTTGGAAGAAGAGCGCCGAATGTTCTATGTAGCGACGACTCGTGCTCAAGACCAATTATATTTAACATATCCAATTTTTAGTTATAACTCTGGAAATATTAATCAAGTATCACAGTTTATTAGTGAGCTACCAGATGATGTCTATGAAAAATGGCAAGTTAAAAATGAACGGGATTTAGATGAAGATGATGTGATTTATGTAGATGAAGATGGCGACCTTTTAGAAGAATCTGACGACGTATCCACCAACTTTTGGCAAAGAATGAAATCTAGGCAAGGAAGAAACTAGATGAATTAATTGATGCTAATTAACCTTTGACAAATTTGTGATTAAATGATAGCATCAAATCACGAAACTGACTTTCAGATTAGTTTGTTCATTACAATATCTCATAATTATTTATCATTGAAGGATAACCGCAACTTGTGAAGGAGTTGGCTATGGAAGACCGAAAAAATTATGTTCTCGCCAAGGAAATTATGTTTAGCGATCCGGAATGTATTGATCGTCTTGGGAAGCATAATATCATCATTCCTATTCTGGTCATCAATTTTTTGGAAAAGTACAAACATGACACTGAGTTAGGGGGAGCCAGTGCTCGCAAAGCATTAGCTATAATAGATGGCTATCGTTCGACTGGGAGTTTGCTAGAAGGAGTGAACACCAAGGCGGGTGGTCGTTTATTTGTAACTTCTGGCAAAATTGATTGGTCAAAATTGCCAGATAACATGACAAGGACTGATGAAATGGCCGTTCTGATGACGGCTATTAATTTCAAGAACACAGATACTGCTACAAAAACTGTTCTATTAACAGAAGATGTTGGTTTGCGAATTATATCTGATTCATTGGGAGTTGCCGTAGAGGGCTACAAAAATGAAAAAGGCCGAAAGAGAATCGAAGAATTATCTCTGGGGACAATATCCATTGAAATTCCCAAGGGAAATTCTGATGCCCTAAGACTTTTGGGGCAGAATAGAACACTTTCTACTGATAGCTTTCATTTGCCAGATGGTATGTTCGCCAATCAGTGTTGTTATCTTCGAAATTCAAATGGCAAGTATTTGTTGGCAGTGTATAAGCCATACATAGGGCAATTTTGTTTGGTCGATAAACCGCGAAGCAATGAACATTGTCCTGGTAATATTAAGCCAGTTAGTGATGAGCAGGCCTTCGCAGACTATTTATTGCGAGATCCAGATATTCAAATTGTAGCTGTAGGTGGAGTGTCCGGATCTGGCAAGACATTGCTTAGCCTGCAGGCAGCCTATGATTTACTGGATAACCCATATCGCACTATATTGGTTTGGCGACCCACGAAAGAAATGGGCGATCCGCTGGGGTTTAGGCCAGGTGATCTCGAAGAGAAATTTAAGCCGTTTGAGAAACCAATTATACGGCTACTCAAGTTGATGCTTAATGGTCATGAAAACGTAACGAAACAAGGCCAAACATTTAGCCGGATATCTGAATTAAGGCGCACTGGAAAATTGGAAATTGAACCAATAAATTTTGAACAGGGTGGTACTCGAACAAGTACATTTGCCATAACGGATGAAGGTCAAAATATTGATTATAATTTTTTGAGAATGTTGGGGACTAGAATGGGCAATTATTCAAAATTTGTTGTCACTGGCGACTTGGCACAAATTTGCGGAAAGGATTTGGACCCCACTTCATCAGGATTGGCGATAATGATAGAAAGACTAAAAGGAAAAAGCATGTTTGGCCATATCACCATGCTTCATAGTGAAAGATCAGCGTTGGCGGGATTAATCGCCGACAATCTGTAGAACCAATACCCAAGCGAAACTTCGCTTGGGTTTTTTTATTAATAAATGTTGACAATTTAATTAAAAGAGTATATACCAAGGATATAGAAATACATCTATCTGTTCTTTGAAAGGAGAAAAAAAATGGAAGAATATAATATTGGTGATTATATGTTTTTTGGCATAATGTCTATGTTAGCAATATTAATGTCTATAGCAGTATTAATCAAAATAAGTATGATTATGTACAGGGCTTATCGTTTCTTAATTGGTAAACCATTGCCAAAGGAAATTCATCAATATAAACATACAAATTCAAAGGGGTCATATCATCGACATCCGACATGGCCAGGTTGTAGTGATGACCAAAGTAATCAATAAAAGTATGATTATTGACTTTTATTTAAATTATTGATTTAATTAATTGAGTAATTTTATCAAACTGCACGTTTTCAACAAAGAAAGGAATAAACAATGAAAAACGTTATTGGTTTTTTTCTAACTTTTACATTAGTATTTATTTTAACTGGTTGTGCGACAACTGGATATGGTGAGAATGATTATGTTTATAGGCGAGTGCCAGATTATCAGCCTGATATTTATTATTATCAGGCTACACCACCACCAGTTGTACATCATTATCCAAGATCGCCAGTTTATCTTAATCCACCGCCACCTAGGTATGTGGCACCTCAAGTTCGGCCGCCAATTCATCACCAGCCACAAACTCGTTATCGACCACCAACTACAAATCGTTCACCAATTCGGTCAGTGCCAAGAGCTCCAACATCTCGGTCATCCTCAAGTCGCTATAAGCGATAATTTAAAAAATATATTTTTAAACAATCACTCCGTAATAATATTACGGAGTTTTTTAATTAAATTGATAAATTATGTTATAATATAGTCAAGTTAAAATTTTTTAAAATCTTTAAAGTAAAATATTCTTTACTGATTTTTTTAAAGTAATTTATATTAATTATATTTCATGTCAAAAAACAAAATAAAAGAAAAACCAGCTCAAAAACATTGGTATGCTCTATCAGCTAATGATAGTTTCAAGAAATTGAAAAGTAGCAGAAATGGTTTGACCACTAAAGAAGTTAAGAATCGACAAAAAACCAATGGTTTAAATATTATTCCCTCTGAAAAACCATTTTCTGCTTTGTTAATCTTACTCAATCAATTAAAGTCACCAATGGTTTATGTGTTGTTAGTGGCTGGATTAATCTCTTTCTTTTTGGGTGATATTACCGATGCTGTGGTCATTTTCTTTGCTGTCTTTGTTAATACTATTTTTGGTTTTTGGCAAGAAAACAAGGCTAATAAGGCAATTAGTCAACTTAGAAAAATAGTTAAACACAAAACTAAAGTATTTCGAGATGGTCATGAAATAGAAATAAATGTAGTTGAGCTTGTTCCAGGTGATATTATATTTTTAGCATCTGGGGATAAAATACCAGCTGATTGTAGAATTATTGAGTCTAATGATCTACAAACTATTGAAGCTACTCTAACTGGTGAATCTACGCCATCATCGAAACATAATAAGGTATTAAAAATGGGTACTTATTTGGCGGATCGCAAAAATATGGTTTATATGGGGACATCAGTGGCTAGAGGAAAAGGCATGGCGTTGGTCTGTGAGACAGGTATTGGCACTGAAATAGGAGAGATTACAAAATTAATTAAAGAAACTAAAGAGGAAAAGACTCCACTTCAGAAAAGTTTATCACAGTTTAGCACTTGGTTAACTGTTGTAGTTCTAAGTTTGAGTTTTTTTGTATTTTTTATTGGTATTTTTTTAAAAAAAGACCCATTGGAAATGTTTATTGTCGCTGTGGCCTTGGCAGTTGCGGCTATTCCTGAAGGCCTAATTATTGCCGTGACTATAATTTTGACCATTGGCATGCAGTTTATATTAAAAAAGAAAGCCCTAGTTAGAAAATTAGTAGCGACCGAAACATTGGGTAGTGTGTCAGTAATTTGTACTGATAAAACTGGAACCTTAACAGAAGGTAAAATGCAGGTGGCTAATATAATTACAGCAGATAATGAATATAAGATAGATAAGTCTAAAGATTTAACAGAAATAGAAAAGGTTCGAGATTTAATTTTAAAGATTTCGGTTTTATGTAATGATGCTGTAGTTGAAAATCCTGAGCAAGGTTTAGAACAATTAAAAATAATTGGTAGTCCAACCGAAAAGGCCTTACTTATTGCGGCTATTGAATCTGGTTATAATCAAAATAAACTACATCAAGAGTATGAAAAACTTGATGAAATACCTTTTGATTCTCAGCGCAAGTTTATGGCTCGACTTAATAATCATAAATCATCTAAACATCAACATATTTTTTCTAAAGGAGCGCCAGAAGTTATTTTTAAATTTTGTACCAAAGTAATGATTGCTGGTCAGGCCGAGAAACTGACACCAGAAAAATTAAATTACCTGAAGAAGAAATATGAAGCCATGACTAGTAAAGGACTACGTCTTTTGGCTTTCGCCTATAAAACTGGTAATGATTTTAATAATTGTACAGATGAGTTAAATGATTTAATTTTTTTAGGTTTTGTTGCTATCAAAGATCCACTTCGACCAGAAGCTAAAGAAGCTTTATTATTGTGCAAGTCGGCTGGTATTAGAACGGTGATTATTACAGGTGATCACAAATTAACCGCTAAAGCGATCTTTGAAGAGCTAGGCTTCAAAGCTGATGGTAATATAGTTGAGGGATCTGACCTTGATGATTGGACAGATGAGGAGCTCCAAAAAAGAGTCGTCGATATAGACATTTACGCTCGAGTTGAACCTAGGCACAAATTAAGAGTTGTCGACGCTTGGCAGGCTAGAGGTGAGGTCGTAGCGATGACTGGTGATGGAATTAATGATGCTCCAGCTCTTAAAAGTGCGGATATTGGCATTGCTCTTGGTGATGGATCTGATGTAACGAAAGAAACTGCTGATATTATTCTGTTGGATAATAATTTTAGTGTTATTGTGGCCGCGGTTGAACAGGGGAGAATAATTTTTGAAAATATTCGTAAAGTAATTTTATATTTATTGTCTAGCGCTTTTTCTGAGATAATATTGATAATTACGGCATTATTGGTTGGCTTACCATTGCCTATTTTAGCCACTCAAATATTATGGATAAACTTGGTAGCTGATGGTTTGCCAAGTATTGCCATGACCTTGGAACCAGGTGAACCAGAAATAATGAAAGATCGGCCTAGAAAAAAAACCGAATCAATTTTTAATAAAGAAATGAAAATTTTTATATTTATTATTGGTGTTGTTACTGACATTGTACCTTTTATACTCTTTCTATATTTACTATCAGTAGTTGGAGTTGATAATATAGATTATATTAGAACCATGATGTTTGCTGTAGTTGGTGTTAGCTCTTTATTATTTGTTTTTAGCGTTAGATCACTTCGTCATTCTATTTTTACTAGTAATTTTTTTAGTAATAAATATTTACTTGGAGCTGTAGTTACTGCTTTTTTAATTTTGATGGCTCCAATTTATATACCTTTTTTACAACCTATATTTAAAACGGTTAGCTTAGGTGGACAGGAGTGGTTTATAATTATTGGTTTAGGCTTAGTAAAATTAGTATTTATTGAAATTGCTAAGCATTATTTTATTGTTAGACATAAAAAAGATAATAGTAAACAATCTCCGAAACAAAATACTAAAAAATTAGTACCATTAAATGTCTAATCGATTAAATAAAAAAATAAATATCTCAGGTAACGAGTTAATAGTAGAAATTATTAGAAAATCTCTTTGGTCTTGGTTTTGGTCAATAATTATCGCTATTGTTTTATTAGCTTTACCATTTTTTTTAATCTATCCATTATTTCTTCAAGGAACCTGGGGAGCGGTGGGGTTTTTTGTGATATTATTTCTAGCTTTATTATTAATCTTTAGAATATATCGAAGTTACTATTAC
>FLOH01001428.1_pt1 | contig 37405 bp, 33 predicted proteins | sample 756751 | NCBI WGS metagenome assembly FLOH01 (sample SAMEA4026879, study PRJEB14308) | marine metagenome | biome: coastal water; material: water | depth 74 m
CGTGCCCCCCTGTTCCCCGGTGTGTTTTTTTTTCCCCCCCCCGCCGTTGGTCTTCTTTTGTCCCTGCCGTAAAAATATTCAGGACAAGAATATCGTTGGACAGCGCTTTCTCGCGCTGCATCAGAATACCGCAGGACAGCAGCGCATCATCCAGATGTGGGGAAACGATACAAATTTTCATTTACAGAACCCAATATAAACCGTCTATACAAACCTCCCCCAGATTACCCCAAGACCGGACATGAAAACAGTCCTTTGCGTTCCCGTCTCTAAACCCGTAAAATCCCCGTTAAGAATGGAGCCTGTCATGCTATCCGGATCACCCTATGCCCTGATTGATGAAATGCTGGAAACACCCGGCATATTGCGCCGTTTTGACAGCAGGCAAACGCAAGACTGGTCAGCCGCTATCAAAAACAAAAAACGGCTACTTTTGACAGGCGAAGGCTCCAGCCGGATTTTTCCTGCAAAAAACGCCATCGACCGCGCGCGGCATCAAAACACGGACTGGCATATTTTTACCGAAGGCGCGCGACAGGCGGCGGAATATACCCTCGACGATTGCATCGTTGTGGGCAGCAGCAACAGCGGACGCACCCGTGAACTCGTATCCCTGTTCGAAAATTTAAAACAGGAAAACATCCCCCGCTATAGCATCACGGCAGCGGCGGGCAGCCCCGTGACAGATTTATCGGATGACAGCCGCATTTTGTCTTGCGGCACGGAAAAAGCAGTCGCCGCCACAAAAAGCGTTATCGAGCAGGCCTTGCTCCTGCAATCTCTCTTAAACGGTGAGGAATGGCAGCATCAGGATCAGGCGGCGGATGATTGCGCGGCAATTCTGGCAGCGCCGCTCGCGCCCGAGATCGTCGATGCTGTCGCCAGTGCGCCGCTGCTCTATTTCGCGGGTCGCAATAACGGCGTGGCGGAAGAACTGGTGCTGAAAACGAATGAAATCACCCGCAAGAAAAGCGCTTTTCTGGAGGGCACCTATGCCCTGCACGGCATAGAAGAAGTCATGCAGCAGAATGAAACCATTATTCTGATCGAGCCCTTTAAAGAAGAAATCGAAAAATACCGCGATATCCTGTCGGTCAAGGCGGGGATACGTATTATTGCGGTGTCTTCTTTTGACACGCCCTTTCCCACCATCAGAATTCCCACCCTCGGCGGGTTTGATGCTTATCTGCAAATGATGGCGGGCTGGAATATTCTGGTCGCGGCAGGGCTTGCCAATGGTGTCAATCTCGACAAACCTCTGCACGCCCGCAAGGTCGGAAACGAGGTTTAAGTGAGCGCGGATTTTATTGACACCCTCAAAACCCTCATCGGCGACCGATATGTCCTGACAAAAGAAAGCCAGACGCGCCGCTATGCGACCGGATACAGATTTGGCAGCGGCAAAGTGCTGGCTGTCGTCAGACCCGCCACCCTGCTGGAACAATGGCAGGTTTTGAAAGCCTGCATCGCCGCGCAAAAAATCGTTATCATGCAGGCCGCCAATACGGGCCTGACCGGCGGGTCAACGCCCGATGGCGATGATTACGACCGCGATATCGTAATTATCAGCACGCTGCGGATGAACAAAGTACAGGTGATCCGAGAGGGTCGGCAAGTGATCTGCTTTCCGGGCACCACGCTGGATAGATTGGAAAAAACGCTTGCGCCGCTGGGGCGCGAGCCACATTCGGTGATCGGCTCTTCTTGCATCGGTGCATCCGTTTTCGGCGGTATCTGCAATAATTCGGGCGGCGCGTTGCTACAGCGGGGGCCCGCCTATACGCAGCTTTGCCTTTTTGCGCAGGTCACGGCGGATGGCAGGCTTCAGCTTGTCAATCATCTCCGCATCGCCGCCGATGCCGCGCCTGAAGACATTCTGAAACGGCTTGATGCGCAAGACATCTGCGAAAGTGATATTGAAGATGTAACGCGCCTTGCCTCCGACCCCGACTATAAACAGCATGTCCGCGATGTAGAGGCCGATACGCCCGCGCGTTTTAATGCCGACCCCCGCAGGCTTTACGAAGCCTCCGGCTGTGCGGGCAAGGTCATTCTTTTTGCCGCGCGGCTGGATACCTTCCCCAAGGAAGAAGAAACGAAAGTCTTTTATATCGGCACAAATGATCCGGATGATTTGACCCGTTTGCGGCGTCATATCCTCACCCGCTTTGAAAGCTTGCCCGTATCAGCCGAATATCTGCACCGCGATGCTTTTGATATTGCCGAAAAATATGGCAAGGATGTTTTTCTTGCCCTGCATCTGCTGGGCACAGACCGCATGCCCCTCTTCTTTAGTTTGAAGAGCAAGCTTGATGCCTGGCTTCCCGCCAATCTGTCCGACCGCCTGTTGCAAGGGCTGTCTCGGCTCTTCCCCGATCATCTGCCGAAACGGATAAAAGATTTCCGCGCGCGGTTTGAACACCACTTGCTGCTTAAAACCGCCAGCGTGGGGATAGAGGAGACGCAAGTTTTTCTAAAAGATTTTTTTGCAAATTCCGCCAGCGGCGCTTTTTTTGAATGCGATGCGGCAGAGGCAAAAAAAGCCTTCCTCCACCGCTTTGCCGCTGCGGCCGCCGCCGTGCGTTACCGCGCGCTGTACCCGAAAGATGTGGAGGATATCATCGCCCTCGACATCGCCCTAAAGCGTAACGAGACGGATTGGGTCGAGCACCTGCCCGCCGATATTGACCAAAAGATTGCCGTCAAACTTTATTACGGGCATTTTTTCTGCCACGTTTTCCATCAGGATTACATTGTTAAAAAAGGCCACGATTGCAGAGAAATCGAACACAGCATGTGCCACCTGCTCGACCAGAAAGGCGCCGAATACCCCGCCGAACACAACGTCGGCCACCTCTACCCCGCCAAACCCGCCCTGAAAGAATTCTACAAAGCACTAGACCCCTGCAACTGCTTCAACCCGGGGATCGGGCATACGTCAAAGCGTAGGGGGTGGGAGTGAGTATCCCTTAATTGGGTGCTGCCACATTCGCAACCAGCCATACAAGAAGCCCACTATATCAAAAATTTTGAACACATCTGTGCAGTGTGTTTGAAAGGCTAAAACTAGCACTCTAACAGTACGCTTGCGAATTTGAAAACCGTGCGGGAATTGGGGCTTTCTGCATCAAAAAACCCGCCATACGGCGGGCTTGAAAAGTGGTGGTGTTGTCAGACTAAATTGAACAATTCTCCAAAACATGGATTTAACCTGACAACTCCGTATTAATGGCAAAATTCTTTCCAAGCCGCTTTGATTTTCTGAAAAGCTGGACTTTTATCATATGCTGAAGATGTCGGAATGATTGCATACCCACCCTCGACAATCGCGTAAGATGAATTCTGAAAATCGAGAGTATTCTGGATCGCCTTTTCATGGCTGATAAATTTTGTCACATTATAGCCATAACCTACTTCTTCTGAATTAAATGTCTCATTCATAATCATGGTTTGTTCAATTATCCCTGTGTTCGCCTTGAAACTTTCTTTGAATTTTTGCGGCACAGGTTTTAAATCCGGTAAATATTTTTCTTTCAGCAACAATGCAAAATCCTGCGTAGTTTTATCCTGTGCACAGGCTGTTTTTGTCTGGTTCATAAACAAATACCAGGCCGTACCAGCAACCAGAACAGCTATCACAAGCACACGTAGTAAAACTTTCTTTTTCATTCAAAAAACTCCGGATTTATTTCTAGATAGATACTCTCATTACTAATTGCGCGTCGAGCATAAATAAACACACCACTTCATAACAGGGCATTATCAGATTTAATCGAACAAATCAAGAAACCACACCCTGAAAAATGGCCTCTAAAGAATTTCGGCAGAAATAAGGAAAAATTAGTGTTCTCCGAGTGCGTGAACATCATAGACGCACACCCCACCCCGCAGTAAGCGGGGCTTGTTGCTAGATATTCTCTGTGTACACGAAATCGCGGAGAAAATGGTGGAAGGGGTAGGATTCGAACCTACGTACTCAAAGAGGGCAGATTTACAGTCTGCTGCCATTAACCACTCGGCCACCCTTCCACGCTCGGATATCTCATATATTGGTGTGAAACAGGCATTATTTCAGCCTGTGGCCAATATATTGCTTTCCCAGACCGGGGAATTAAGTTAAATTGCCCGAAACCTCAAAAGGAAAGATTGAAACTTTATGTCACAAAAAGACGGCACATTCCAGCCCAAATCGAAAAAATTTGGTGCCAAGCCTGGCGGCAAATCTGGTGGTAAACCTGGCAGCAAATTCGGCGCCTCTAAAGGCCGCCCCGGCGGCAAGCCCGCTGGCCGCTCCGGTGGTGGATTTGGTAAACGATTTGAAGGGGATAGACCCCCGCGTCGCGACGGCGATGGCGAGGGCGCCCGTGCGCGCAAGCCCTATGGCGACCGCCCGCCCCGCCGCGATAGCGACAGCTTTGGTGAACGCCGTCCGCGCCGTGAAGGCGAAGGCGAACGCCGTCCTTATGGTGACCGTCCACCACGCCGCGATGGTGATTCCCGTGGGGGCAGACCTTTTGGTGACCGCCCACCCCGCCGTGATGGCGATTCCCGTGGCGGCAAACCCTATGGTGACCGTCCACCCCGCCGTGAAGGTGATGGCGAACGCCGTCCTTATGGCGACCGTCCGCCGCGCCGCGATGGCGATTCCCGTGGTGGTAAACCTTTTGGTGACCGCCCACCCCGCCGTGAAGGTGACGGCGAGCGCCGTCCTTATGGCGACCGTCCACCGCGCCGCGATGGCGATTCACGTGGTGGGAAATCATTTGGTGATCGTAAACCCCGCCGCGATGATGACCGTGGTGGCAAAAGCTTTGGTGACCGCAAACCGCGTCGTGATGATTCACGCGGCGGCAAGTCATTCAGCAGCCGCGATGACCGCACACCACGCTACGAGCGTTTTGACGAAGCCCCCCGCGAGGCATCGGAAGACACACGCCGCCGCTTGAAATCCGACCGTCCGGGCTTTGGTGCGCCGTCGCCGTTGTTCCTATACGGCCTGCATGCCGTACGCGCTGCTTTGACAAGCGAAGACCGTAAAATCCGCCGCCTTTTGGTCACGGAATCCGGCTTTGCCAACATCCGCGAAGCTTATGATGAAGCCCGCGCTGCCGGTCTTTTGCGTCCGGAGCCGATGGTTGTCGATAAAGAAGACATCGACCGTCTGCTGCCGCGCGATGCTGTGCATCAGGACGTTCTGCTGGACGTTGAACCGCTGGAAGATGTTTTCCTGCAAGACCTGCTCATCGCCGCATCCGACAATGCCCGCGTGATTATCCTCGACCAAGTCACCGACCCGCATAACGTGGGCGCGATTTTGCGCTCTGCCGCTTTCTTTGGCGCAGATGCCGTGATTGTGCAAAAACTGCATGCACCGGATGTGACAGGTACGCTGGCGAAAGCCGCCTCCGGCGCGGTGGAATTCGTGCCGATCGTGCGCGAAGTCAACCTTGCCCGCGCGATTGAACAGTTAAAGGAAGCTTTCTTTACCTGTATCGGTCTTGACGAGCGTGGCACCCTGACCATGGCACAAGCCGCCAAGCAAAGCGGCAAAGGCCGCGTGGCGATTGTGATGGGCGCGGAAGGTGACGGCTTGCGCCGCCTGGTTGCCGAAAAATGTGACGTGCTGGCACAATTGCCGACCGAAGGGCCGCTGGAAAGCCTGAACGTTTCCAATGCCACCGCCGTTGCGCTTTACGAACTGGCACGCGAAACAGAATAAGGCGGCGCTGAATGTCCGATTATAAAGACATTCAAGGGACGTTTATTCACCTGATCGGCTATCCCGGCACAGGGAAATACACCATTGCGCAAGAGATCAAGCGCATGGCGGATTTCCGTCTGGTCGATAATCATCTTATCAATAACCCTGTTTTCACGGTGGCGCGGATTGACGGCAAAACCGCGCTGCCGAAACAGGTCTGGGAAAACACCGGTAAAATCTGGCGCGTTGTGCTGGATAGCATCCGCGATCTATCGCCCCCGCATTTCAACTTTATCTTTACCAATGCGCTGTTTGAAACAGACCCCGATGACCGCGCATGGTTCGAAGAAATCCGCGATTTTGTAGATACACGCGGCGGTATATATATCCCCGTCCGGCTGGAAATTGCGGATAACGACGAGCACCGCAAACGCATCGTTGCCGAAGGGCGCGATGAGCGATTCAAGGCGACTGACCCCGACGGGCCGGAGCGTTTTCGCACCCGCGGCGCGATTCTTTCCATCGACCACCCGCATTGCCTGACGCTGGATGTGACAGCCCTGCCCCCGGCGGAGGCCGCCACCGCCATCCTGCGTCATGCCGGAAAGTGTCAAAAATCAAATACATAAAATGCAATGTATAAAATTGTATTCAAATACTGTTGAAATTGCTTGTTTAATTAAAAATTCCTTCAACATGCTCTGGTATTCTTAAAGAATGCAAATAGGTCAGGTTGTCGAATATGTACGAACACATCACACCGCCACATCAACATCGAAAAGACTTCCTGCTGCGATCCCTCATCGGCAGCCTGACCGTTGGCATTCCCAGTCTTTTTGTTGTTGCTTACCTGATGAAAAGTACACCCGTGATGGCGCAGCCCTCGCTTGCGTCGCTCATCATTCTGGCTATGGCACTTGGGAACTTTGTCGCGTTAACAGGGCTCGAAAAATATCGCGACCGCCTCGGCAAGCTCACGATCCACGCGCTGGTCTCCACCATCGGCGTTGTTTTATTGTTCGTGATTTCGGATGCTTTGAATCGTTTTGCATTCGATATTGGCCACCGCTGGCTGTTCCCAATGGTCATGGTTGGTTTGGTGATGCTTTATATCGCGCTGTTCCGCGAACGTGTGATCTGGGTCAAAACCCTGCTCGCCGTCGATGGCGTGATGCTGGCGGTGCTGTGGTGTCTTGCCGCGACGGATAAAATCTATATGCCGTTTTAACGTTACAGCGTGCCTGACAAAACCTCTTGCGCCACCATTTCCAGCACCAAGGTCTCTCTTTCAATGGATAGCCCCATGCTGGGTTCTTTCAAGGCCATCACATTTTTATTATGCGCGATCGCTTCATGAATATTCACCCAGCGCACCTCCATGCCATTATCTATTTCATACTGCTCCATCTTTGTTTGCGCGAAGGCGGCATCAACCTCGCATACAAAGAAATACGACAGCATGTGCAGCAGATCATATTCAGGACGATGATGCGGTCGCATCTCGTCAATATAGCCAAATTCCTTGATGACTTTGACATTCCGCGCCCCCGTCTCTTCCGCCAGCTCCCGATGGAGGCCGAGAATTAAATCCTCGTCATCCGCCACGCCGCCGCCGGGGAAACTGAAATCATTATATCTTTTTGTATAGAGCAATAAGATATCTTCCTTTTTCAAAACGATCGCGCGCGAAGCCCTTCTTTTGAAAATGGCGCCAGATGTATTCTGTACACCGGTATGAATGATTTCTTTAATAAGCCGCATAAAGCACCTTTAACATTACCCCTTGCGGCGGAAACAGTAGCTCGCATGGTCATCCACAATCCCGACCGCCTGCATCCAGGCATAGACAATGGTGGGGCCGACGAATTTGAAGCCGCGTTTTTTCAAGTCTTTTGAAATAAGGGTAGAAAGTTCTGTCTGTGCGGGCAGTGCTTTGCCATCGCCTTTGATGATTTTCCCTTTGGTAAAGCTCCAGCAGTAATCGGCAAAATCCTCGCCGTTTTTTTGCATGTCAAGATAGATTTGCGCGCCTTGAATAGTCGCTTCGATTTTTTTGCGGGCGCGGATGATGCCTTCGTTTTGCATCAGGCGGTCGATATCTTTTTCGGTGAATTTGGCGACTTTGACGGGATCAAAGCCTTTAAAGACTTTGCGGAATTCATCCCGCTTGCGCAAAACTGTCAGCCATGACAAACCTGCCTGAAAGCCTTCCAGCATCAGGCATTCCCACAACATGCGGCTGTCACGCACGGGCTTTGCCCATTCCTTGTCATGGTAAGTCGCCATCAGCACATTACCCTCCGCCCACTGGCAGCGGCGTTTGGTTGGTTTTCTCATGGGATCACCCTTAAAGGTTAAATATGTGGATCGAAGGAGCGCGATTGCTGGCGGGCGGCACGTGCGCCGCGTTCTTGTTTATCCAGCTCCAGCATGTCTTTCAACGGTGTTTCGGCAGCATCGGGCGGCGTAAAGCGCGGCTTGCCGTTTTCATCATTCGGCACACGGATATACCAATCGCCCAGCATCTGCATTTTATCCAGCGGGTCGCTTCCCTTGCCTGCGCTATTGGAGCCAAAGCACATGGTCACGTTATCGCGGATCTGGCCGATGCCGTCCTGATTATAATTATATTTATCGTCATTTACGTTTTTGTTACGCACAAATGCGCCGTGGTAAGCACCTGCGGGCAGTTCCTTCATGGGCATGTCTTCAATTTTGAAAACGCGCTCCAAACGCTCCCGCCGCGCGGCGCGCAGCATCAGGCCGCAATAATCGGTGACAAAGAAATCATCTTTCGACCCTGCGGCAGGTTTTGCAAAAATCGCCTGCAATTCCCCGTTCGTCCCGGTTTGGCGGTTGGAAACCACCCAATCGGCGGGCACTTTGCTTTCACTGGCAGGGGCAAAGTAAAAACTGTGAAACCTGTAGTTATGATTATCCTTGTCGTAGCCCCCCATCATGTCATCCGCGCCGAAACGTTTGCACAGCTCTTTGCGCATTTTTTCGTGCTCGCGTTTGGCGGCATCGACTGTTTCAACAGCGTCCAGCGAGGCGCCGGCGGCTTTGAAATAGCTATAGGGCAAAACGTGTTTGGTGGCTTCTGTCGATGGCTCGGTCACGATATTCTCTTTATATTCAGGGGCTGCGGATACATGACATAATACCGGAGCGTCCCAGAAAGTCAACCGGCTGGACATTGGCCGGAAAAACAGGCATTTTCAAACACATGATAAGCACATATGCCCTGAAGAAACCGGTGTCCAACATGACCGATGCAGACCGCCAGAACGAATTGTTTCTGATCGACGGATCAGGATTCATTTTCCGCGCCTATCACGCCATGCCGCCGCTGAACCGGCCGGATGGCACGCCGGTGAATGCCGTGCTGGGCTATACCAATATGCTGGTGAAGCTGATCTCCGACATGCATGTGCAGAATATCGCCGTGATTTTCGATGCCGCACGCAGAAATTTCCGCAACGATATTTATGCCGAATACAAAGCCAACCGGTCGGAAACGCCGGAGGATTTGATCCCGCAATTCCCCCTCATCCGCGAGGCGACCGAAGCTTTTTCTATCCCCGGTATCGAACTGGACGGCTATGAAGCGGATGACCTGATCGCGACCTATGCCCGCCTTGCGCGTGAAAAGGGCTGGCCTGTCACCATCGTATCATCGGACAAAGATCTGATGCAACTGGTGCAGGACGGCGTACGCATGATGGACCCCATGAAAAACAAATTCATGGGCGAGGCCGAAGTCATGGAAAAATTCGGCGTCATGCCCGATAAAGTGGTGGATGTGCAGGCATTGGCTGGCGACAGCGTGGATAACGTGCCGGGCGTGCCGGGCATTGGCATTAAAACCGCCGCGCAATTGATTAACGAATATGGAGATCTTGAAACCCTGCTGGAACGCGCGGGCGAGATCAAACAAAACAAACGCCGCGAGAACTTAATCGAATTTGCCGAAAAAGCGCGCATCTCCAAGCAGCTTGTCGCGCTTGACGCCCATGTCGAACCGCCGATGGCGATTGAAGATTTGAAGATCGTGCATCCGGACAAAGAAAAACTGTTCAGCTTTTTGAAAGAACAGGGTTTCCGCAGCGTGCTGACCCGCATGGAAAAACAATTCGGCGGCAGCAGCAATGATGACGCCCCCGCCGCGACCACAACCGATGACAGCGCGGTAGCACAAGACACCGCCGCCGATTACGAATTGGTGCAGGATGAAAAAGCCCTGCAAAAATGGATTGACCGCGCGATTGAGGCGGGGCTTGTCGCGATTGACACCGAAACCACCAGTCTCACCCCCGCCAAAGCAGAACTCGTCGGCATTTCGATGTCCACCGCCAAGGGCAACGGCTGTTATATCCCGCTCGGCCACCGCGACCCGCAGGGGTATTCGGAAAGCTTTGACTTTTCAATGGCGGAGAAAAAAGCCGATGCGCCGGATCTGAAACAAATCCCGATCAAACGCGCGCTCGAGATGATGAAGCCGATGCTGGAGGATCCCAGCGTTCTTAAAGTCGGCCATAACATCAAATACGACCTGCAAATGTTTTTTGCCTATGACATTCGCATCACTCCCGTAGATGACACGATGCTGCTGTCCTATGTGCTGGATGGATCGCGCCACGGGCATGGCATGGATGAACTGGCGCAAACCTTTTTGAACCATACAACCATTTCTTTTAAAGAAGTCGCAGGCACGGGTAAAAATCAGGTCACGTTTGATCTTGTCCCGATTGACAAGGCCCTCACCTATGCCGCCGAGGATGCAGATATAACGTTGCAGTTATACCACCTGTTCAAACCGCGCTTGCCGTCGGAGCAAATGACCACGGTCTATGAAACGCTGGAACGCCCCCTTGCCCCGCTGATTGCGGAGATGGAATTTACTGGCATCAAAGTTGAACCGACGATTTTGAAACGCATGTCGAATGACTTTGCGAAAAAAATTGTGGAGCTGGAAAAGAATATCCACGAAGCCGCAGGGCAGAGCTTTAACATCGGCTCCCCCAAGCAGCTCGGCGAAGTATTGTTTGGCGCCATGGGGCTGTCGGGCGGCAAAAAAACCAAAACCGGCAGCTATTCCACCAGCGCAGATGTGCTGGAAGAACTATCCGGCGAGCATCCGATTGTGGATAGCATTCTGGAGTGGCGCGGGCTGTCAAAACTGAAAAGCACCTATGCCGATGCCCTGCCCGAAGCGATCAACCCGAAAACAGGGCGCGTGCATACGTCTTTCTCGCTTGCCGGTACGAATACGGGGCGGCTGTCATCGTCCGATCCGAACCTGCAAAATATTCCGATCCGCACCGAAGACGGTCGCAAAATCCGCGAGGCTTTTGTGCCGGAGGACGGCTATAGCCTGCTCTCGGTCGATTACAGTCAGGTGGAATTGCGTCTGGCCGCCGAGCTTGCCGATATCAAGCAATTGAAACAGGCTTTCCATGATGGCGTCGATATTCACGCCGCCACCGCCAGTCAGGTTTTTGGCGTGCCGATGGCGGAAATGACCTCCGATATCCGCCGCAATGCCAAGGCAATTAACTTTGGCATTATCTATGGCATCAGCGGTTTCGGCCTTGCCAAGCAGCTGGGCATCAGCAATCACGAAGCCAGCGAATATATCAAACAATACCTTGCCCGCTTCCCCGAGCTGAAAAAGTTTATGGATGATGCCAAGGAATTTGCACGCGCCCACGGCTATGTCAAAACGCTCTACGGCCGCAAATGTTACCTGCGCGGGATCAACGATAAAAACCCCGCCATGCGCAACTTTGCGGAACGCCAAGCCATTAATGCCCCATTGCAGGGCACAGCCGCCGATATTATGAAGCGCGCCATGATCGCGCTGAAACCTGCGCTTGCCAAAGAAAAGCTGGGCGCACGTATGTTGTTACAAGTGCATGACGAGCTCTTATTTGAAGTACCCGTCGCGGAAAAAGAAGCCACCGAGGCACTGGTCAAGCGCATCATGGAAAACGCAGGCGCCGGCCTTGCCGTCCCCCTCGCCGTTGAAGCGGGCTGGGGCGACAACTGGGCGGAAGCGCATTAACGGCACTTTACCACCGCGTCATGCCACCGAAAAAAGATCTTATCATCGACCACAAGCCATACAGCACATAGCGCAGGGCTTTGACGTAGGGAAAGCCGGTGATCTGGTCGAGGGCGTAGAGCAAACGCTCCGACAGCGGGTCTTTATAGCCGAAATCATGCCGCACGGCGCGGATCAGACGTTTAACCGCCCGCCCGCCTGCGGTGTATTCGCATTTTCCGGTTTGCAGGGCGCTGGCAATCGCGCCGCGTTCCAGCGCATAATCCGGCTGCATGGCGCGGATCAAAACCGTATGACAAACATTCATGTCATCAATCGTTTCGCCAAAACATTTGGCGAGCATGGCGCGCTCCGCCTGCGTGATTTTTTTGCCCAGAAAATAAACGGATGCAGACATCGCGTGCTCCACCTTTCAAACACACACACGTAATTATAGCAAAAAGAACATTGGTTCTTAAAAAAAATATACGCCCCGAAAACTGATTCCATTGTGAAGAAAACGCCTGAAGACATTGCATTTTAACAGCCTTTTCCGAATTAACCTGAAATTAACGGAACTGGAATATTCTAGGCCCCGTTCTAGATAATACGGTGCTGCGATATACGGGCGATGCGCCCATTTTACAAACACCTCAGAAAGGTTCTGTTATGATTTACATTGATCTTAAAAACCGCAAAATTCCCGCACTCGGCTATGGCACATGGCAATTGAAAGACAAGGGCTGCGAGGCTGGCGTTGCCGCCGCGCTCGAAATTGGCTATCGCCACATTGATACCGCGCAGATTTACGAGAACGAAGCCGAGGTTGGTCGCGCGCTGAAATCTTCCGGTGTGAAGCGCGATGATATTTTCCTGACCACCAAAGTCTGGAACGAAAACCTGTCCGAAAACATGTTCCAAAAATCGGTCGAGGAAAGCCTCAATAAACTACAAACCACACATGTTGATCTTTTGCTGATCCATTGGCCGATTACAGAGGTTCCTTTTGCCGAGCAAATGAAATCCCTGCGCGCTGTGCATGAAGCCGGTATGGCAAAAATGATCGGCCTTTCCAACTTCACCGTACCGCAAATGCGCGAAGTGGTCGAAGAAATGGGCGTGCCGGTTGTGAACAACCAAGTGGAATACCATCCCTTCCTGTCACAAAAGCCTGTTTTGGAATACCTGCGCGCGCATGACATGTTCCTGACAGCCTATTCCCCGCTTGCCCGTGGCAAAGTGAGTGAAGAAGTTGCTTTGCGTGAAATTGCGGAAAAGCATGGCAAATCTGTCGGTCAGATCACCCTGCGCTGGCTGGTGCAACAAGAGCATGTGGCCGCTATTCCGAAAGCCGCAAGCCTCGAGCACATCCGCGAGAACTTCGACATCTTTAACTTTGTACTGGATGCCGATGACATGCAGCGCATCAACCTTTTGACCCAGCGCTCCAGCCGCCTGATTAATCCTGACTGGGCGCCGCACTGGGATAAAGCAGAAGCTGCTTAATTTTTAAAGCAGAGGCTGCTTAAACTTTTGAGTGACTAAACCTCGTAAACTTAAGGGGGAGTGCCTTGCAAAAGGCCTCCCCCTGCGAGCAGGTAAATCGAGCACACCGCCAGCGCGACCGCGGCCATTTGAATACGGTTCAGTTTTTCCTTCAGAAAGATCCGCGCCATCAGCAATACAATAATCGGATAGAGCGCCGTCACCGTCACCACTGTTGCCACAGGCCCGTGGTGCAGGGCAAAGAAATACAGCAAAAACGCGCCCACCGTCATCACACTGACAAAGGCGGAAATGCTGATCCCGATACGGCTGCGGATCAACCGCCCGCGCAGCAAAATAAAAACAGGGATCGCCGTAATCAAATTCCCCAGCGATTCATAAAACACAACGCTATGCGGCTTCATTGACTGCAAGGCAAGTTTTGGCAGGAACGACCAAAAGCCCCATGCCACCAGCGCGCCGATCGCAAGCCATATCCAGCGCGTGGCAGAAGGTGCCAGCGGAATAATCGGCGGTAAGTCCGGCGGCGTTTCCGGTGGCAATACATCGGGCGGTTCAGGCAGGCTGCTTGTCACGGGACACCACCAATAAAACAATGGACACAATCCCGAGCGCAATGCCGGCCGCCTGGCGCATCGTCAGCGGCTCCCCCAGCAGCACAAAGGCCAATACCGTCGCAATCAGCGGGTAGAGCGACGAAATCATGGAGACATAGGTCAGCGGCCCGTCACGCAAGGCCAGCAGGAACAACAACTGCCCCACACTGCCCGCCGCCCCGACGCCGATAGCCAGCGTCACGCCCGTGGCGTGGAATTCCGGCCCGCCATAAAAAAACTGCACCAGTGTCGCCGTTGCCAAAAAGAACAGCGTGCCATAAACCAGCGAATGCAGTGGTGGCAGCGTTTTTAAGGCAATTTTTGACAGAAAACCGGTCACGCCCCAAATGGTGAGCGCGATGACGGAGGGAAGAAACCAGACCTCGATAGCCATAACAAAACCCCGATAAAACTCCAGAGCCGGAGTATAGCAAAGACAGGCATTTGATATGTATAGAAAAAAGACCGCCCCTGTCCTTTTTCTTGCCGGCCGTGCAAAAACTGTCATTTTTCGTAACTTTAGACACGGAACAGCCAGACTTCCTTTGCACTGTATAAAAAACAGGGGTATAAATATTCCCGAAACAATATTACTGGGAGTCTTTTTTGATGTCCGATGCCGCTCCAAAAACCGCACCCAAGCGCTTTCTCGTCTCGTGGGATCAATTCCACCGCGATTGCAAAGCGCTCGCCTGGCGTCTGGTGGAATCCGAAGAAAGCTGGAAGGGCATTATCGCCATCACCCGCGGCGGCCTCATCCCTGCCGGTATTGTCGCGCGGGAGCTGGAGATCAAAACCGTCGAAACCATCGGCGTTTCCAGTTATGACGATCAGGTACAGCGTGACCTGAGTGTTATCAAGGAAATTAACGCAGAGCTCGTCGGCGATGGCGCTGGCTGGCTGGTCATTGACGATCTGGTCGATAGCGGCAATACCGCCAAGCTGATCCGCCAGATCCTGCCCAAGGCACATGTTGCCACCGTTTACGCCAAACCGGCGGGCGAGCCGCTGGTGGATACCTATGTCACATGGGTAAGTCAGGATACATGGATTTACTTCCCGTGGGACGTGGATATCCAGCCCACAGATCCGATCGCTTCCAGCCGCAAACCTGCTGGTCAATAAGGTCAAAAAACGTTAGACTACCAACCATCAAAGAACCCCGTTCGGGGACATAAAAAAAGAAAAAGAGCATCACGGCCATGAACATGGAAACCAATAAAATCTTCGCAGCCCTTCTCGTCGCAGGCATCGTTGCCATGCTGGGCGGTTTTGTGACCAAACAAGTATCCCGGCAGGAGGCGTTTGGCAAAACCGGGTATCCGATGGAGGTGGTGAATGCAGGCCCCGCCACAGGCGGCGATGCCAAACCCGCAGGACCGGAGCCGATTGAAGAGCTTATGGCCAGTGCCGATATTGCAGAGGGTGAAAAACTCTCCAAAGTTTGCGCAGCCTGCCATACGTTTGACAACGGCGGCGCGGCCAAAGTGGGCCCGAACCTGTTCCACATTGTCGGCGGCCCGCATGCCCATATGGATGGCTTTGCCTATTCCGATGCCATGAAGGCCAAAGCCGGCGAAACATGGACACGCGATGCGCTGAACGCATTCCTGTGGAACCCGAAAAAAGCCGTTCCCGGCACAAAAATGGTCTATGTCGGTATGAAAAAACCCGAACAGCGCGCCGCCATGATTAAATGGCTGGAAACGCTGAAGTAAACAAAAACTGTTCTCGAAAAAACCCCCGCCCGTCAAACGGCGGGGGTTTTGTTTTTAATGGCATTCTTTGACAGGATCACGCTCAACACGGAATGTGTAAACACGCTCTGCCGGCGGGTTTTCGTACCACATAATTTTACCTGTGACGCGGCCATCGACAATCTCACCGATATGCAAACGGGCGCCCGTCAGGGGCGTACATTTTCCTCCCTGATCACAAATATCCAGCTTCCCCCGCCCCGCCATATTCTGTCGATCTAATTGCACACTCGTGTCGAGCGATGAAGCGCCTAAAGTCGCGACAAACTGTGCTAACGGATCACCTTTATAACGATCGTTCTCAAATACGGTACGCCTAGGCAGAACGTCGGATATAACAGAGAAAACCACGACCGCCATGCCATTTTCCAACTTGATTTCAAAACCGCTTTCCTTGCCCTCTTTGCAAATTGGTGCATACGTACCCTTATGTGCCCGCGATTGCGCCGCCTCATCAAACCCTGTCTGCTCTTTTACAAACTCGATATGTTCAGAAACGCTGACGCCGACTTGCCTTTCAAGCATTAGAGAATTGTTGCGAATATGATAGCCCAGATAAAGCCAACGCTCCCCTAGCCGGAACTCAGTATCGCACGATGTTGCGCCCTGAATATCTACGGAGAAAGTTTCAGCATCCTCCGGCACGCCCCTTATCACTTTTTGGACGGCAAAGGTCAGGCGGCCGTCCACCGTCATACCGACACGCCCCTCTTTCCCCGCTTCAATAACCGTGCCAATGAGCGCAACAGGGGCATTTTGCAGGCTTTCTACTGACGGGTGCTCCATCAGCCTACACGCTACAGCAGGCGACTGATAAAGCACCACCGTAAAGAAGCACAAACAAACGACATAACGACTTTTCATGCCCCCCCTCCAACTGGCGAAGATTTTTGTTTAACCGCAGGACATTACTTTATTCGCCGTACGCTCGACGCGGAAGGGATAGCGGCTTTCATGTTCGCCGAAGCGAATAACCATCTGTCCTGATACTTCTTTATCTGTGACAGCGCTGATATGCACTTCTCCTGCCGGATACGCTTTGCAGCCTTCTCCGTTTTCATCACATTGCATCACTTGCCCGCTTTGCGCTTTCAGCTCTGCTTTCAAAGTATAAGACCGCAAGGTATGATCTGCGCCCATATGATCCAAAGGCAGGCTGTCATAGACAATCGCGGCCCAGCCGTTATTCAGCGAAATACGAAAAGCTTTCCCATCCCAAGGCGCGCACCAACCCTCTGCCGTTCCGCGCAGGGCATGGCTTTCGGAAAGGTTGGAAATCCCCGTTGCCTCTTCTGCCATGGTAATATTACCTTGTAGCAACCGCGCATATTGGTCTTCCAAAACCCGCGACCCGGCAGGGCCGCTCTTGCCCAGATAGAGCCAGCGTTGCCCCGGCAAAAATTGCAGCGCGCAGCTCCCTCCCCCAACAGTATCCACATCAAAGGTCGCGCCTTGCGCAACGCCCTTCAGCGCATGCTGCACGCGAAACGTCGCCAAGCCGTTTTCAACAACCTCCACCGTTCCAACGAAAGCCGTGGCGGCAGCGGCTAAACTATCTTTCAGCGGCTGGGATTTATAACGGCATGCTTGCGCATCCGTCGCGGCAAAAAGCCCTATCAAACCCATCAAACAAAAAACAAACAAGCGCATGAACAGCCCCTTTCCTGAGGTATATGCCATCAGACGATACAAAACGGCATCTCCTTGGCGGCAGGGTATATTTATTTTACACCTCAAATATCTACAGGGCGTTAATCAAGCAGCCCTTGAAAAATAAGGAAAAACTTGGACTTTTCGGAATCGGCCAAACCTGTTAAAGTCTCGCCCACGCCCAACCACATTGGCGCAAAGGCTTGGATAAACACGGAGAGGTGGCAGAGTGGTTGAATGCGGCGGTCTCGAAAACCGCTATGGGTGCAAGCCCATCGGGGGTTCGAATCCCCCTCTCTCCGCCATTGCATAGCCGCTCCATCAGGGTACATACCCAGATATGCACAACGTGCCCCAAGGAAAAACAAATAGATGCTTGATGTCTATAAAAGAGGGGTGGATGTTAAAGTCGCCTTATTTTGTTTTTACTGTGCCATCAGGCCGCCAGCAACTGCCTAAAGATAAAACCCTTTATTCAAAAGTATATAGTGGCCACCTTCCGCCACTGTAGTTAGTTCGAGCAGGCTCTATAAGAAACGGGCTAGGGTATAGACTGCACAGTCTATATCGCGCAGAGCACTCTATAAAAAACATCGAAATTCTTATGCCCGCCCTACACAAAAGAGCCTATATATAGGTAAAGGTGTAAAATAATGAAGAGTAACAAATTAAAAAATTCACTAAACGTTAGATCTATTTTTCCCTCGTTTGCACAACTGCAATGGCTTCGGCTCCTTATGATAGCGGCAGCTATTATTCTACATTTTGTTCTACGCCTCACACATACAGGGACAGTGTTTAGTTTTCCTGCCGTAGATATTCCCTTGATTACAGTTATTGCGCTTTGCGGCATTCCGCTCACCCTTCAAATTTTTATCAAACTTCTACACCGTGATTTTGGCGCTGACCTGCCCGCTATTATTGCGCTAATTACCGGAGCATGGCTGGGCGAGTATTTGGCAGCTGTTTTGATTATCCTTATGCTGACAGGCGGGCAAGTTTTAGAAGCCTACGCTCTGCGCAAAGCATCATCAGCGTTGCGCGCTCTTGCTGATCGTATGCCATCCCTTGCCCACCGTAAGCGCGGCGAGAATGTTGAGGAAATTGCACTGGCAGATATTGTAATTGGTGATTTGATTGTTGTTTTCCCCCATGAGACGGCCCCTGTTGATGGTGTTGTCGTCGAGGGACAAGGGGCAATGGATGAATCATATCTGACAGGTGAGCCTTATCATGTGTCAAAAGCCCCAGGTGTTACCGTTTTATCCGGCGCCATTAATGGCGAGGCACTCCTTGTAATACAAGCTGAAAAACGGGCACAAGATTCTCGCTATGCCCAGATTATGAATGTGATGCAGGAAGCCGAGCAAAAGCGCCCAACGATGCGCCGCCTGGGCGATCAAATCGGCGCAATTTTCGGACCGATAGCACTGCTTTTTGCCCTGGCCACATGGTATTTCACAGGCGACGCGACACGCTTCTTGGCTGTGCTGGTTGTTGCAACACCATGCCCATTATTAATTGCGATACCGATCACTTTAATGAGTGCCATTTCCATGGCTGCCAAGCGCGGTATTGTTATCCGTGACCCTGTTGTATTGGAACGCTTGCCCACATGTCGCACAGCAATCTTTGATAAAACAGGTACGCTGACATATGGCAAGCCTGAACTGACCGAAATTATTGCTGCTGATGGCCATGATAAAGATAAAATCTTGCAATTCTCAGCCAGCCTAGAGCGTTATTCCAAGCATCCTTTAGCCCACGCAATTATGCATGCTGCAGAAAAAAATAAATTTTCTTTGATCGAGGCCACAAGCGTTTCAGAAAAACCCGGTCAGGGATTAACCGGTACGGTTGGTGGTCATGAAATCCGTGTCACGCACCGGAAAAAATTGCTCCAAATAAATCCTAAAATTGACACCGCTCTGCCCCCGACAGCCGCAGGACTAGAATGTATTATCATGATGGATGGCGCTTATGCCGCTACACTTCGTTTCCGCGATGCCCCTAGGTCTGACGGAAAGTCATTTATTGGTCATCTTGGCCCTGCCCACCAGTTTAATAAAATCATGCTGGTTTCAGGGGATCGTGATTCAGAGGTTTCTTATCTTGCAAATCTTCTTGGCATCACAGAAATGCTGTCCTCACAAAATCCGGAGCAAAAAGTTAGTGTTGTTCGTCTAGAAACCGAACAAGCACCAACGCTATTTATGGGTGACGGCATCAATGATGCGCCCGCTTTGGCTTCTGCTACGGTGGGGATTGCCTTTGGACAGCACAGCTCCGTAACAGCAGAAGCTGCTGGAGCCGTTATCTTAGAAAACTCTCTGGTCAAAGTAGATGAGCTGCTGCATATCAGCATCGCCATGCGGAGGATCATGCTTCAAAGTGTGATTGGCGGCATGGCTCTTAGTGTTGTTGCCATGGGATTTGCGGCTGGTGGATTTATTACGCCCGTGATGGGAGCCTTATTACAGGAAGCCATCGATATTGCAGCAATTGCAAATGCCCTACGCTTAACCTGGGGCCGCAGAATTGAAACTGATATAACGAATTAAAACAGGATAAATAATAAGTACAGCGCCTATAAGGGGCGCCATATTTACCATGAACCACGACAGCCGATAAAAGACTTTCGTAATCTATTCAAGCTATTTACTGCAGTAAATACTATAGAGAGCTTGCACGACTTTTTTTGCCTCTGGGGATTTTATTTGATAATAGACAGTCTGTGCCTCCTTACGAGTTTTAACCAGATCTTCGCTTTTCATTTTTCCCAAAAACTGTGAAATCTGCGATTGCCCCGCTGCGCCATTTTCAGCATCAACAATTGCACTGACGCTCATTTCCCCGTTATGCAGGAGGTTACACAATATTGATAACCTGACGGGATGTGACAAAAGCTTCAACAATGTTACAGCATGACCCAATGTTTCACGCTTATCATCCATTCTTATCTCCTAAACCTATAAAATATTGACACAAATATTACTATATACTAATATTGTAATATACAGCGTCAAAAACGTAAAGCTTATTTTCACCATTTGAAAGGATCGCGCCATGTCCAGCTATCAAAAATTTCTTGCTGAAGAACTCCCGTCTCTTGACCAGAATGCGAGCATTATTCTCGATGTCCGCACCGAAATGGAGCATGCAGAGAAACGCCTAGCTTATAGTCACGCTCACATCCCTCTTGATGAATTAAAACCTGCTGATTTTATGATGCGTCATGGCCTAGACAAGGATTCAGGCGTTTACATCCTGTGTCGCAGCGGCAAACGGGCCACACAAGCAGCTGAGAAATTCGTGGCCGAGGGCTATCGCAATATTCATGTGATTGAAGGAGGCATCATTGCCTGCGAAGATTGCGGCCAACAAGTTGAAGGCCACGCCGCAAACACAAACATTACCACCACGCAGGAAAAAGGCTCGATCTCTTTGGAACGACAGGTAAGGATTACAGCTGGCGCCATTGGGGCAATCGGCGCTTTGCTAGGGCTGATAGTAACCCCCCTATTTAGCATTATTCCACTGTTAATCGGTGGCGGTTTAATATTTGCAGGTATCACGGATCGATGCGGTATGGCGTTGGCTTTAACCAAAGCACCATGGAATAAAGCATCCAGTAACACGACATGTGCTGCGACGGGTTGCCCGACCTCGATGAAGACAGTAACACCAGCTAGCGGCAAAGTCGGACAAAGCTGTCAGTAAGGACGTACAGTAATCTCGATTCTTTCTCAGTATGCAATTGTTGATTATACCTTTATTCACCAAGGAAAACGCTCATGAAACTTACAGACAATAAAAAACCTGACGTTCGCGGATTTTTTGACTCCATTACCGCCACCTGGAGCTATGTCATCTATGCCGATGATGATGCCGACAAGCGCTGCGCTATCATTGACAGTGTCCTAGATTACGATATTCATTCTGGACGCACGAAAACTGTCTCGGCGGATCGCGTAATTGATTTTGTGAAGAAGAAGCAGCTGGAAGTCGAATGGATATTAGAAACACATATTCATGCGGACCACTTGACAGGGTCGGCTTACATCAAGGAGAAACTAGGCGGGAAAACAGCCATCAGTAAACACATTTTGAAGGTGCTTGAAACATGGGAACCCATTTTTCACAACGAGGCTGACACACCGTTAACAGGCTACCAGTTTGATCATACATTTTCCGATGACGAGGCTTTCACAGTAGGGCCATTCAAGGCACATATTATTCATACGCCAGGACATACGCCTGCTGATACGACTTACATTATTGGTGACGCTGTATTTGTAGGAGACGCTATGTTTCTGCCAGATGTTGGGACAGGTCGGTGCGACTTTCCGGGTGGCAGCGCAGATCACTCCTATGATTCATCTCGCAAGCTGTTAGCACTACCTGAAGATTACCGTATGTATGTTGGCCATGACTATCCTCAAAATGGAACTCGCGCGCCTCAATGTATGGCGACGGTTGGGGAGCAAAAGCGCGCAAACATTCGTATAGGCAACGGGATAACGAAAGAGCAGTACGTCACCAAACGAAACACGGATGATCATGGCAAAGAAGCACCAAAGCTTATTTTACCCTCGATTCAGGTTAATTTACGGGGCGGCACCTTTGGACAATCAACTGATGGCGTTCAGTACGTTAAATTGCCCGTTAATAAAATATAACTAATAAAGGATTTTATCATAGCAAAAGAATAAAGAAGCGATTATTCGCGATATAACAAGCAGCATGCCATCATCGCAGCTAACGTATTTGATTTGTGTCAATTTCAGTAAAATTTACTTAATGTATACATTATAGAACAAGCCTTAACGGAAACATGGGGATACGGCCTGCGTCGTTCATCGAAGACCCTTGCGGCTGTGAGGGGTTTACCCCTCCTCCTCTATTTTTTGATTTTCTTTATCTGCTTCCCGCAAAAGCGGTTGTTACCCGTATGGGCGGAGACAACGCCGTTGGCTCCGTGAGTCTCATTTGGCATGTGCAACATGCTGGCGAATAAGACGCGGTGCGCCCCGCTTTGGGACGCATTTGCTAAAAGTATTTTCTGTTTATTTAGAAGATCAAGGCGGCTTTTACGCTGATCCCTTACATAACCACGCATCTTTTTTCATTCTGCAAGTTCTCAAAGAAGCCTACCTTAACCACTTGCATTAAAAATGCGGCAGAGAATCCCCCCTAAGGAGTATTCAACACACATTCATGGCTCTTGCTTGGCGTCTTTGAGGCGATAAAACACATTGTATTCATGGTCAACCCCCAATTTAGAGTCCAGGTTTTAAGTTACAATCCCGCCGCTGCGTGGGCATAAAAGAAGGGGCTGGAGCGGTAGCGGAAGCCCCTTCTTTTATGCGTGCAAGCGGAGCCGGTGGTTTATATCCCAGTGACGTGTGCGGGCGGATGTGATTGTAATGATGCCGCCATTGCTCGAGCAGCACCTGCGCCTCCTTGAGCGTGTAAAAAGTCTCTCCGTTCAGATATTCGTCGCGCAGGCGCCCGTTGAAGCTTTCGTTGTAGCCGTTCTCCCACGGCGATCCCGGCTCGATGTACAACGTTTTGACGCCAAGCTTGGGCAACCACCCCTTGATCGATTTCGCCGTAAACTCCGAGCCGTTGTCCGAGCGGATGTGATCCGGGATCCCGCGCGTGATAAACAGCTCCGCCAGCACACTCATCACATCGTCCGCTTTTAGGCTGTAGCCCGTCCTCAGCGACAGGCACTCGCGGGTATATTCATCAATAACGGTGAGCGTGCGGATCTTTGTGCCGTCCTTCAGACGCTCCGCTACAAAATCATACGCCCAGACATGGTTCGGCCAGCAAGGACGCAGACGGATGCACGAGCCGTCGTTCAGATAAAGTCGCCCGCGTTTCTTATGCCGCGCAGGCACTTTTAGCGCCTCTTGCCGCCAGATGCGCTCCACCCGCTTGTGATTGACGACCCAGCCTTCCCTATGCAACAGCGCCGTGATCCGCTTATAGCCATAGCGGCCATAGTGTCTGGCCAACCTGATAATATCCGCTGTAAGGGCTTCTTCGTCATCAGCGCGCGCGGGCTTTCGCCGTTGCAGTCCGCGGCTCTGTCCCAGAGCGGCACAGGCGCGGCGCTCGGTAATCCCCAGCTTCTGCTGCACAAAAATGACAGCCTCCCGCCGCCGCTGCGGACTGGTCAGAACTTTCCCGTGGAAACTTCCTTCAAGATCAGATTATCAAGACTGAGATCCGCGACAACGCGCTTCAGCCGTGCATTCTCCTGCTCAAGCTCCTTCATGCGTCGCGCCTGATCCAGACCAAGACCGCCGTATTCTTTCCGCCAGCGGTAATACGTATTCGCTGTCACGCCGATCTCGCGTAGCACTTCTTCCATGCCGCTGCCACGACCCACCATCACCTCGGCCTGACGCAAATACCCGATAATCTGCTCCGCCGTATATCGCTTCCGTGCCATTTGCAAATCTCCTATAAATTAACCATAATCTATCCGGATTCACTCCAGACTTGGACTCATTTATAGGGGGTGGGTCAGTATTTTACGAATCTCTGCCCACTATAAGTTATTGAAATAAATGGCATATTGCCCTATATTGGGAGGACTTGGAGTGAAAAAGCATGTAATTTTGTACATGTTGGTGTGCTTGTTCGGTTTTTCAATGCTTTTAACGATCAGAAAGCTTGTTTTTTTATGTGTCGTTGTTTCAGTATAAGATTCCACTACATCAAGCGTTGTCTGCTTATGTGCTGTAGTGTTTTATTTTTGGCGGGGTGTTCGACGGCTACGGTACCAATGAATGAGCAGAAATATAAACAAAAATTAGACCATGATTTGAAAGTAATCACAGAAAACAAAAGCACTCTTCTGCAGGTTACGTTAGACGAGGCGATTGAATTGGCTGCGAAACGTAATCTGGATGTGCAGGTAGCGCTGATGGAAGAGCTTATCCGCAGTGGTGAATACAACATCGAAAAGTTAAGTCTATTGCCGCATGTTGAAGCTGGCGCATCCTATCAGGGGCGTAGTAATTCAGGGGCAGCCTCCAGCCGTTCGGCTTTAACGGGTGTACAGTCTCTTGAGCCATCTATTTCAACAGACAGGCATCGCCATACATTACAATTAGAGGCAAGCTGGAATATCTTGGATGCCGCTGTAACCGTTGCACACACGCGCACGGCTTCTGATCGGGTGTTGATTGCGCATGAGCGTCGTCGCAAAGTGATGCAAAATCTTGCGCAGGATGTATATGTGGCCTTTTGGCGTGCTGCGGCAGAGCGGGAAATGTCACAAAAAAATACGGCATTGCTAAAAAAATCGGTTGAGCGTATTGCGGCTTTGGAGCAGGCCATAAAAAAGGGTGCGATCCCGTATGAAGCCGGGTTGCAGAAAAAGGCAGAGTTGCTGCGCAAGCGTAATGCACTAACGGCAAGGCAGCGCGAGATTGCGCAAGCTATGCTTGAATTGAAGACACTGATTGGTTTGTCACCTGAAGATCAAATCGTACTGCGTTTACCGCGTAAAGACTGGCTGACCAATAGAAGTTTTCCAAAGTTGGAACGAAGCATTGAGAAACTACAAGATATGGCCCTGATGAATCGTCCTGAAATCAAGGAGGCTTTTTTAAATGAACGTATTGCGCTACGTGAAATTAAAGCAGCTGTGCTAGAGGTTTTACCTGGTGCAAGGTTTTTTCTGGCGTTGAATAAAGATACGAACTCTTTTTTGTCTGATCAGGACTGGGCAAACTTTTCAGTCTCTCTATCTGCGACGCTAATAGATTTATTTATGTTGCCTAAACGTTATGAACACGCAAAAAATAAAAAATATTTATCTGACAAGCAGCGCTATGCTTTGCTGGTGGCCGTAATAGCGCAGGTTCATGTGGCTAAGCAACATATGGATGAAAGTCGTTTTCAGTTTTCGCAAATAGACGAGCAATTAGTGAATTATCAAAAAATTCTGCGTAATGAAACACGTAAGCGGGATGCTGGATTGGGAAGTGATTTGAGTGTTTTAAACAAAGAGTTGGATTATGCGCTGTTGCAATGGGACGTAATTTCTGCCTATCAAGCAGCTCAAAATGCTTATGCGCGGATGTTAAACAGCCTGGGATTGGATGTTTGGCAGGGTACTGTAAGTGGAGGTAAAAGATAAAAAATGGGTAACACTTATTACGGCTTTAGGAGCGGGCTTAATAAGGAACACGTTGATAAATGAAGGATAGTGAAACGGCATTATGCTAGACATACCGGGCTATAAAAATAAGATATCATCGTTTGGGCGGAGATCTGTAAGCGACGTCAAACGTTTGGACTCTTCAAAAGGGAAGGGGCGTGTACTGTTTTTTGTATGCGCGCTTTTTGGCGCGATATTCTGTTTAATGCTTGCTTTGTCTAGCCCGCAGCCTGTGAAAGAGGATAGTTTGGGCTTGGCGGCGGCGGCAGATCTGAACAAGGCTGTGCCTATAAATCAAAAAAGAATGCCGGAGTTTAGTGTTGCCGGGGAGATGATGCAGAATACCAGTAACGCTGAGCAAGATGCGGTAGCGCAGGCTGGGCAACAGGTGACAGACGCAGTGTTTGAACCAGTGTCTCGTTTGTTTTCTCTTCAAAAGCCTCTGGAAGATGACAGCTTTGCGCAGCTTGAGCCTGCGTCAGGTGACAGCTTAGGGGGGGGGGCACTTGGAAAACGTGAAGTGCAGGCTGTTTTAATTGCGCGCAGGCAGGTTGTTATTTCAAGCGAGATGAGTGGTAAGATTCTCGAAGCCCCCTTTCAGAATGGAGATACTTTCTCTGCGGGGGATATTTTAGCACATTTCGACTGCGCGCTAGAAGGCTCTCTTTATAAAGAAAAAAATGCCAATTTGCGTCTGGCGAAGGCGGAGTTACAAGCAAAAATGGAGTTACATAGGCTTGGAAATTTGTCAGAAATTGAATACATCGCTGCCACAGAAAATGTTACACAAGAACAGGCGCAACTTGAACAGATTGAACAGCGTATCAGCCTTTGCACGATTAAGGCGCCGTTTGACGGCCGTGTAGTCAATAGACTAGCCAGCCCTTATGAATATGCAGAGCGTGGACGTGTATTGATGGAAGTATCTTCCAGCGAGCCCTTACTACTGCAATTTTTGGTTCCGTCTATTTGGTTGCGCTGGCTGAATGTGGGGACACCATTTGACGTTTATGTAGAAGAAAGCGGAAAAACATATCTAGCAAAAGTCATTCGTGTTCATGGTAAAGTAGATCCAGTTAGTCAGACGGCAGAAATCGTCGCGGAAATGTCGTCTTATCAGGAGGAATTGCTTCCTGGCATGGGAGGGAAATCTATCTTTGATGTCGGGGCTGCACAAAAACAAATTCCGTTCGGTTTTATTGGGTTAAAAGTTGCAGCCAAGCTTGACGCTGCGCCGCAGGATTGGGGCGATGGACAAAAATAATGCAAAAACAATAGACGCACAGACTGAAAAGTTATTGCTGTTGCTATCCTTGCAGAGAAGGTCACGGCGTCAAAAGACCGCTGCAGAGCTAGCGTTTATGATGGTGAACGAAACCTATCAGCTCGTGCCTTACCGTCAGGCGTTGTTCTGGACGCAGGAAAATGGATTCGAGGCGGTTTCTGGCCAGACGGTGGTTGAAAAAAACAGCCCTTATTTGTTGTGGCTTTCGAGTTTTATTGAGCAGCATTTACCGCAAGATGCTGCAAGTGAAGCTGTACGCATATTGACAGCAGAAGGTGCAACAGGAGAGCATAAAAAGAATTGGCAGACATGGTGCTCTAGCAATGCCGCTATGATTGCACTGCGGGGCTACGATGGATCTCTTTGGGGTATTTTGTGGGTGGATCGTGAGGGTGGGTTCAGCGCTCTGGACTCGATTCTGCTGGATGAACTGGCTGATGCTTACGGTTACGGCATGCATGCCTTGATGCGCCCTGACGGAAAAAAAATGCACGGCTGGACAAGGAAACTTCTGGCTCTGTTCGTATTGGTAGTTTTTTGTTGGCCTGTTAGGCTATCCGCCACAGCGCCGGCGGAAGTTGTTGCAAAAGACCCTTACATTATAAGTGTTCCTTTTGATGGTATATTAGCGGAAATATTAATAGAGCCGAATACCCAAGTCAAAAAAGGCGATATTTTGGCGAAGATTGACGATACGGCTCTGCGCAGTCAGCTTGTGGGTGCGGAACACAGGCTTATTATGGCGCGGTCTGTATTGGCGGAAGCGGAGCGTGAATCTATCACGGTATCTGAAAAAAAGCAGCAGCTAGCAGAGCTGCGTGCAGACCTTGCCTTGCGGCAGCAGGAAGTAATCTATGCTAAAGAATTGCTCACGCAGTCGATGATAATCGCAGCGCGTGATGGTGTGGCAGTTTTTTCGGATAAAAATGATTTACGTGGGCGTCCTGTCAGGGCCGGAGATAATATTATGGTGGTGTCAGCCTTAGATGAAACGGAGCTGCTAATTCGTATTCCTGTAGATGCTATGTTGACAATTAACGAGGCTGAACCTGTAACGTTTTTTCTGAATACGGCGCCATTGCAACGAAAACAGGCCCACATTAAAAACCTTAGTTATCAGGCATCGATTGATCCGGATGGTTTGCTTACATATAAGATGCGTGCTGCGTTTGCTGAGGGTGATGTAGATCGTATCGGTTTGACGGGGACGGCAAAGATTTATGGTCGACGTAGCTTGCTGGGTTACAGCTTATTAAGGCGTCCTCTGATTTCCCTGCGCCGGTTGCTGGGGGTGTAAGGAGTGTCAGAGCGTGATTTGCCGTTATTGCGGGAAGATTTAAAAATTGAGGGAACGGTATCTGGCGAGGACGGTGCCCCGTATTGGCTGATTTATGATCCGTTGGCACATCGCTTTTATAAAATCGGTTGGGCTGCTTTTGAGTGCCTACGCCGTTGGGCGGATTGTCCACGGTCGGACGAGCTTGTCCAGTCTGTTAATGCGGAAACAACGTTGACAATAGATACTGAAATAGTGAACGATTTATCATGCTTCCTTGTGCAAAACCAACTTGCACAACAGCATCTGTCTCAGCGGTTTATGCAATCTAGGCGGCGCCCCGAGGCTAAAAAAAAATCTTTTTGGAAGCAGGTATTGCAGGGATATCTTTTTGTAAAGCTCCCGCTTTTTAAGCCGCAATTTTTCTTAGAACGTAGCTTGCCTTTTGCGCGTCCGTTCTTGTCCGTACCGTTTGTGCTAATAATCGGGCTCTTACTGACTACTGGACTGTTGATGACTTTTCAGCGCATGGATGAATTTCAGCACAGTTTTCAGGGTATCCTAAATTTGGAGGGAGTTCTGTTGATTGGTTTGACGACAGTCTTCGTCAAAATATTGCACGAGTTGGGGCATGCTTATACGGCAACAAAATATGGTCTCAAGGTTCCGGTAATCGGCATTGCATTTATTGTGTTGTACCCCGTTTTATACACGGAAACGACAGGCGCCTGGTCTTTGCCTGACAGGCGAAAACGTATGATCATTGCGGCAGCGGGCGTATTGGCTGAAATCAGCCTTGCGGCCATTGCTTTGTTGCTCTGGCATATTTTGCCGGAAGGTTTGGGAAAAAGTACTGCTTTTTTCGTCGCGTTGGTTTCTCTTACAGGTAGCTTGCTGGTTAATTTGAATCCTTTGATGAAGTTTGACGGGTATTATTTGTTATCTGATGCGTTGGGCATTGAAAATCTACAGGACCGTTCATGTATTTGGGCGAAATGGCGCCTGCGCCGCATTTTATGGGGTTGGAAAGATATTGCACCTGAAGATGTTTCTTTACGGCAACAGCGTTTTTTTCAGTGTTTCGGCTTTGCTCTTTGGATATACCGTTTGTTTCTTTTTCTTGGGATTGCGGCGATAATTTTTACTTTATTCTTTCCGCCTTTAAATCTCTTTCTAATGGTAGTTGAAATTGCATGCTTTATTGCTTTGCCAATCTGGCGAGAAATAACAGTCTGGTGGCGTCAGCGGAAAAAGTTATACCGCTCTTTTCACGGCTTGCTTAGCTTATGCATTCTCCTATGCATGCTTGTAGCGGCGTGCGTGCCACGTAAGCATACAATAGTTATTCCATCGGTTTTGCATTGCGCGGCTTATATAAATTTGCATGTGCCGATTGCGGGAAAATTGGTGGGAATCAATATAAGCGAAGGGCAGCGAGTCGATAGAGGGGATGTTCTTGCTGTTATTGAAGCGCCGCAACTGCAGCAGCAGATCATATTGGCAGAGATTGACTATCAATCGCTGCGAAAGAGGCTTGACCAGCAGCAAATTCTTGCGCGCGAGGACCTAAAACGAGAGCCGTTAGTAGAAAAATTGGAAGTGGCTTTGCAAAAGTTATCCGGTTTGCGTGAGCAGCAACAGCGATTGATCGTAAGAGCAGAATTATCTGGCGTAGTAACTGATATAGCGGAAGGGCTGCATCAGGGTCGCTGGATTAGCTCGTCGCAGCGGCTCGGTATATTGGTGCAGCCTGAAGTATTAGCAGTTAGTGGATATGTGCATGAGAATGAAAGTGGAAAACTTTCCCTCGGCAGTGGCGGAGTGTTTTACTCTGATACGGATTTTTCAATAAGTTTTCCCGTGATATTGAAAAAGTTGGCAGGTACTAGCAGTGATACTCTGATGTGGCCAGAACTATCGTCAACATATGGCGGTGCAGTTCCAACAGATGGAATACATGGAGAAACAGGGCTGACTGCACGTTACGGCCTGTATGCCGTACATTTGTCGGTTGAAGCCGATTTGGCGGAGCTTTTTTTAAAGCCGCGTATTATGCGCGGTGTAGTGCACCTTGATGCATCTGCTGAAAGTATAGCATCCGCGCTTTTGCGGCGCTTGGCCGTATTTTGGAGTAGAGAGAGTACCCTTTAGGGGCTTGGGCTTTTAACTCCCTATAAATAAAGGAAAGTTAAGCTTAGATTAATATTGCTTAGCATATAATAAAAATAGGTGTGTATTTAAAGGGAACCTATTGTTTGAGCAATGAAGAAAAAGAAAAAACGTCAAAAATGACGTTAATGGCTTTAGAACAGCGTGTAATGCTGGATGCTTCTTTCCCTGTGATCGCCAATACGGTTTTTCATTTTGACGCAGCGGATGTTGATGCTGACGGATCGGCGAATAATCAACCTGCAGATAGTGCATTAATTGACCGCTGGGATGATGATAGCGGCAATAATTATGATGCGACCGGCACCGGCGGAAGCCGTCCAGTTTTTGAAATGTCAGCTTTTGACGGTAGAGGTGGTATTCGTTTCGATGGTTCGTCAAGTTATCTTGATGTTGCTAACGCGGCAGAAATCAATAGCGGGAGTTATAGCGAAAAATCTTTTGCAATGGTTTTTAAGACCGGTATGGATATCAGTGGTACGCAAATGCTTTATGAACAGGGGGGGGGTCAAACGGTTATAATATTATTATGACTGGGGGGGAGTTGTATGTTTATACATGGGGGGAAAGTTACTGGGCGGCGGCAGATCGTTATAAATCTGTGAACTTAGGAGCGGTGAACCCTAATACATCTTATTACGTAACAGCTATACACAATGCGACCGATGCTGATATTAATAACCGCACCTTTTCTGTTAGTCTAAATGGTGGTCCAGCGCAGGTTTTGACGCGAGTGGATACGTTAGGATCACACACCGGAAATGTGACGATCGGTCATTCTAATGACAGCCAGACTCCTGTCGGTGATACTGATCTTGGGGCGGGTTCCTATTTCAACGGATATATAGGGGAATTTTGGTCATGGAACCATGCATTGACCATACAGGAGGTTAACGATATCAATGATTATATCGTTGATAAATGGATTGAGATGCCGCCACAGGTGGAAACGGGTATAGGTGTTCTTGGGCAGGGCGGTAGTATTGTCCTGACTACTGATGTCCTGATGGCAACAGATATTAACGATCCAGATAGCGGGTTGGTTTATGAGCTGACGGTGTTACCTTCCAGCGGTACGTTGTTCCTCAATAGTGGAGCGCTATCTTTAGGGGATAATTTTACGCAGCAAGATGTCGTGGATGGAAAAATAATCTATGTACATGACGCAAGCGCAAGCAGTGCGGACATTTTTTCTTTTACGGTCAGCGATGCAAAAAATATCACAGGCCCTCATACGGCTAATATTGAGATTACCCCTGCGCTCGTTGCGTTGACTACAACGGTAGTAGATGAAGGTGCTATCATAACAGTCACCAATACCCAGCTCTCTTATGGCGCTGCATGGTATGATAGTGATTGGATGTATCGTCAGAAAATCGTAGTTGACCATGATCTAGTAGACGCTGATCTAGATAATTTTGCGTTATTGATCACAGAATCAGGTTTTAACTCGGATTTCTGGAGTATTGTAAAGGCAGATGGTTCTGACATTGTTGTGACCGCTGCTGATGGGTTGACGAAGCTTGATCGCGAACTTGCGACGATTAACACAGCTATGCAGAATATGCAGCTTTATACGCGAGGAGATTTGAAGGCTTTAACGGATACGGCTTTTTATGTTTATTACGGCAATGCGGGTGCTGCTGAAGTCAATCAGACCACAACATGGCGCAGTGAATATGGCGGTGTCTGGCATTTTGAAGGTGATCTTGACGTAGAAATCATTGATAGCTCTCAGGGGGGGCATAATGGCTACGGACGCAACGGGTTTGATAGCAATAATCAGGTAGCTGGTGCTTTCGGCAGCGGTGCAGAGTTCAATAATTCTGAGTATATCGCGCTGGATTACCGCATGTCTGGTAATAACTCTTTACAGCAGATTTCTGTCAGCGCTTGGGTGAATACAACGGTCAACGGCAGCAGCTCTAACGAGAATTGGTCATTGATAGATTTTGACCGTAGCGAGTTTTTTAATGTTTATATTCATGGTGATGGACGTGTCGCTTTTTCTACGGCGGGGAACGGCTTAAGTATTGATGATTTTTATTCCACGGGAACGAAAGTGAATGATGGAAATTGGCACCATATTGCCGCGGTATATGACGGCGCGGATAAAATCTTGTATGTGGATGGACTAGAGGTAGCGCGGGACACTGATGCACATGGTGGCGCTGCTTTAGGGCGGGGGACTCGTTATGCCTTTATAGGTGATGGATCAGAGGCAACCGGGTTCGATGGTGGTCGTAACAGCCTCTATTATGATGGCTTGTATGATAATCTGCGTGTTTATGAGGGGGCAACCAGCAGTGCGTGGCTTGCAGCGGAATACCGTAACCATTTTAGTCCGAATACATTTTATCAGACTGAAGCGCGGGTCCTTTACGGAGATCATATAACTTATACTGTGACAGATGCGCCAGATACGGGAACATTATTTGTAGATGCTAACATCAATGGTGCTCTTGATACGGGGGAGGAGATCGCGGTCGGCGGTATGTTTACGCAGGCAGATGTTGATGGTGCCCGTCTGCTCTATGTTCATGATGGCAGCGAAGTAATAGCAGATAGTTTCTCTTTTACAGTCTCGGATAGTGAAAGTTTTACGAGTATCGTCAACATCAAGCCATTAAGCATAAACCCGATCAATGATTTTCCAACGGCGGTCTTGTTATCTGGTACAGATTTATCGGAACTGGCCCCGTTAGGTTTGGGTATTGCGAGTCTGTCTGCGATTGATGTCGATTTGCCAGGTGACAATTTTACTTATACCATCCAAAGTGACCCTGACGGAAAATTCGCCATCATTGGAAATATGTTACGTTTGATAAATGCAGTCGATTTTGAAATGCAGAGTAGTCATAATTTAACGATACGTGCCGACGATGGTAATGGTGGTTTTTTCGATCAGGCTTTTGTCATTAATGTGCTTGATGAAACCGAGTTTAGTGGCTTTATTCCGCCGGATACAGATCCCGCTGGGGGCGCGCTGGACGGCCGTCGTGATTTTACTGTTTTCGCCAATGCGGGGAGTGGACGTTATGTAGGTATTTTGGATTATTTGCATAGCAACTTGCGACCCGATACTTTCGCTGGTGGGGTTGAATTGATTCGGCATGCGACCGATACATCTCGTGTCGGATTTTTACAGGCGTTTTACGGCGTGGACGGTTTCGCGCATAGAACTCACGACAATATCGCTGAGTCGAATGTTCAGCTAGGGTGGGAAAATAATCCACTAGATGAATCTGTACAGCAGGATGTTCCCGTACAGCGCACGGAACGAGAAGAGTTTTTGGTGTCGTCCGAATATGATTCTAGGAACGGGAGTTTGTTACCTGACAGTTTGATGCATAGTAGGTTATTTCAGGCTCTGTATGGCCATCAAGCACAGCTGCAATCTGACTTAGAAACTTCAGAGGCAAGACTTTTGCAAGAACAGATAGCTTACATGCGTAATACAACGCAGCAGCTCTCAGATATTGCCGATTATTATCAGAAGCAGCGCTATCTTTTGAAGTCAGCGTTATTGCAAGAAGTTAAGGGCCTGTGACCTTTGATCTCTCTCTTTTAAGGGCGGGTGCTGATTCAGGGTGATAATCCTGAGATACATTTTATGCAAGAGATACTATATGTTTCCCACGTTATGCCCGTTTTCGTTTATATTTTGGATCAATTCTTCAATCATTTTTCGCTCCGTTTTTGTACTATTGCAGTTCACTGTTTTAAAGGTTTTCAAGGGTTTAACAGGTTGGGAAACCTGCTTTCTATAGTACAGATCAGGCGACATAATACTTACGTAAAACCTTTTATATCAAATAGTTATATCTCGTGAAAACGCTTATCGAATGAGTGCCTTCTAAGCATCTGGTCGGGGGTTCAAATCCCTCCAGGCACGCCACTTTTTCGGATCGCGCTTGTTTTTTCAGCGCAACGCCCCCAAATAAACAGGGTTACGGTAAAATTTTGCATCATCGTGCTGGCTATCGGTGGCGGTGGTTTTTACAATAGAAATATCCATTTTTTACAAAAGGCTCACAGCATGATTTTGGTGAATATTCTTTTGCTCTATCTGGCCTTTCGCGCCAAGCAAGTGATTTGCGATTTCTTTTTGCAAACGGGCTGGCTTGCGCTGACCAAGGAAGCCACGCAAACCCGTGAGGGCTGGAAGGCGCTGGCTGTTCATGCGGGGATCCATGCGGCCTTTACCTTTACGCTGGTCGTGGTTTTTGCGCCGACGCTGTGGTGGCTGGGTATTCTGGATTTCTTTGTGCATGCCGCCATTGACCGCACGAAAGCGGTCATCGTTTTCAAAAATAACTGGACGTATAAAAACTATCAGTATTGGTGGGCGATGGGGGTGGATCAGGAAGCGCATAACCTGACGCATCTGGTGTATATCATCCTCATTGTACTGTCTTGGGATCTGGGTCAGTTGGGTATGGCTGTGACGGGCAGCTGATTATCCGGCAAAGGATACAAAGGCGCGGGTAAGATAGACCGTGCCGATGACAAAGAGCGCAATCTGCGTTGCTTTGTAGAAATGCGTATCTGTCAGCCGCTCCAGAATAAACTTGGATACGTGTGATCCGCAGAGCGCCATAGGTATCACCGCAAGGCAGAGCCACAGTGGTAAGTCACCGGATGCGGCATCAAAGCTGGATACCAAAAATCCGAAATATAAAAACTTCATGATATGCGAGACGGCCTGCGTAAAGGCTTTGGTCGCCACCGTCTGGTGGCGTGTCAGCGCGCGGCTTTGGAAAAACATATCCAGCAAAGGCCCCGAAACCCCGCCCGTCAGCTGAAAGCCGGAGGTGATAAAGCCGCAGCCAAAAGCCTGCCACGGTTTGGTGAAATCAAGCTTCAGGTTCTTGGGCAGGATAAAGGATAAAAACGGCCCCAGTCCCAGCAGTAAAAAAACCAGCGGCTTTGGCGGTACAAAGGCGATAAAGGCAAAAATGGCAAAAGTCGTGAACATCCCGCCAAAATAAGGCAGCAGGGTTTTGCGGTAGATATGCGCGCGGTGGATAAAGGCGCGGCTGCCATTGGCAAAGAACTGGGCAATGGCATGCAGGATCATCGCCTGTTGCACGGGCAGCAGCCAGACCAGCACGCCCATCAAAACCATGCCGCCCGCCATCCCCAGAATACCGGAGAGGATGGAGGTCAGAAAAACAGTCACGGCAATGCCGATGGAAACGGGAAGAGATAACATGATGGAGGCACTTTATGCCTCTTTGCCTCGGAAGGGTAGAGGCTTGCCCCGCTCAAACAGGCGACGGCAATAAAAAAAGTCCGGAGAACTTTTTAAGGGCTCTCCGGACAAACGGCGGTAATAGAGGGTGTGTACATTCTTTATAGAAAAAATCGATTCTCTGTTCAAGGAAAAAATGCACGAAACTTAAAAAAAAATGAAAATTTTTAAAACTTTCGATATATTGCGGCGCAATAAATCGGAATTTTATTTCAAAAAAGCGGAAAATCGCTGTTTTGAAAATCATTCTCATTTTCATCTAAAGCGGCATGATTTTATCCCGGTTCCGCAAAAAGCCAGTAAAACAGCCATTTTTGCTCCGAAAGGGTATATGTGGTGTGACGATACCGCAGTGCAAAAAGAATTAAGGGGGCAAAATACAGAAAAAACGACTCACGTGCCGCTCAATTTTCCGTATCAACGGGATTCGCAGAGAAGTTCTTGCTGGACCAGCGTGGCAAGGAAGACATCGAGCGCGAAATCAGGCTCTGCGGTCATGGCGGCGGTGGCAGCGGCGGGGAAGTCGGGGCTGCTTTGCAGATATTCGATAAAGGTATAGCCGCCCTCTGTCAGGCTCCAGACAGCGACTTGCCGGGCATCGCGGTAAATGGCGGTAAAGCTTTCCTCGGCTGTCAGGGACATTTCGGGCAGGTCATCGCCGGCCTCCATAATTTTTTGCCACAGCTCGGCAATGTGCCAACCGGCGCGGAGCAAAAAGACATGTGGCTGGATATAAAGCTTCAGCGTCATCGGGTCAGCGGCGGCAGCAGAGAGCGCTGTGGTACCCAGCGGGGTTTTGCGCGGGCTGAGATAGGCCTCATGCGCCGCCCATTCCAGCCGCGCCATATCGGGCACATAGGGATAGTTTTGCAAACCGGGCATGCGGTTGAGGAAGGCGGGGAAATCCCGTCCGTAATCGGTCATATCGCCATCTGCGGGCGGGAAGCTCTGCATAAAATCCCGTGCGGCGGTATCAAAAAACGCATCGCCCACCAGCTTGGCGGTGATGGGGAATGTTTCTTTCAGCATGTCACGCAGCAGAAGCCTTGTGTTATTGCGATAGATATTAAAATTTTGCACGGGTGCCAGCGGCAAATCGCCCGCGTCTTCTTGCGCGGTCAGGCGGCGCAGCATATCGCGCTGTAATTCAGGCAGTACGGGCATGTTGCGCCTTTCCGTTCTTTATGCTCTGGCGGTAGGTATCTGCCTTTTGCGCCTCGGCGACCAGCGCGCCGAGCGGCGGCAGGTCGCTGTCCCACTCCAGCAGCGTCGGTGTATTGCCAAAGCGGGCAAGCGCCGCTTCATACAACGACCATACCGTATCGTAAACGGGGTGGTTATGCGCATCAATCAAAACATCTTCCCCGCCAATCTTGTTGACCTGATATCCGGCAAGATGCATTTCGCCCACAATGCCGGTGGGCAGGGCGTTGATATAGGCTAGCGGATCATAACCCAGATTATGCGCGCTGACGGCGATGTTGTTGACGTCCAGCAGCAGTTTACAACCGGTACGCTGAATGATGGCGCCGATAAATTCAGGCTCCGTCATGCTGTCGTCGGCGGGGAAGTGGATGTAGCAAGACGGGTTCTCCACAAAAATCATGCGCCCCAATGTATCCTGTACGCGCTGGATATTGTCACAGGTGACCTGCAAGGCCTCATTGGTGAGAGGCAAGGGGAGAAGATCGGGTACGGCGTGGTGGTCAATACCGCTCCATGAAATATGCTCCGATATCATCACAGGTTCGACTTGATCGACAAGAGCTTTGAGCTTTTGCAAATGCACCTCCCGCACCCCATCGGCAGAGCCGAGCGAAAGCCCCACCCCGTGCAGGCTGACGGCGTAATCCGCGCGGCAGCGCATCAGGTTTTCAAAGGGGATACCGCCAATGCGAAAATAGTTTTCGCTATGCGCCTCCAAAAACCCGACATCCGGCTTTTGCGCGAGTATATCGGCCATATGCGGCTGGCGATGCAAGCGTA
>FLOH01001429.1_pt1 | contig 37400 bp, 44 predicted proteins | sample 756751 | NCBI WGS metagenome assembly FLOH01 (sample SAMEA4026879, study PRJEB14308) | marine metagenome | biome: coastal water; material: water | depth 74 m
AGGGCGACTACTTTGGCCCGTTCGCGAGCGTGTGGGCGGTGAACGAAACCTTGACGGTGTTGCAGCGGGCCTTTTTGTTGCGCACGTGCTCCGACGCGGTGTTCGCCAACCGCACCCGGCCGTGCTTGCTGTATCAAATCAAGCGCTGCTCAGGCCCGTGTGTGGACGGCAAAATTATCCAGGCCGACTATGCGGAGCTGGTGGCGGAGGCCCGGCAGTTTTTGCAAGGCAAAAGCCAAGACATCCAAAAACGCTTGGCGGCTCAGATGCAGACCGCCAGTGATGACTTGGATTTTGAAAGCGCCGCTCAATTTCGTGACCGCATTCGCGCTCTGACGCGCATTCAGCAACACCAAGACATCAATCCGGGCACGGTCGTGGATGCCGACGTGGTGGCGCTCAGCCAGAAAAATGGCCTCACGTGCGTGCAGGTGTTTTTTATTCGGGGCGGGCGCAATTTTGGCAATCGAGCCTATTTTCCGGCTCAAGCGAAGGGCGCAGACACGTCTGACGTGTTGGAAGCCTTCTTAGGTCAGTTTTACGCCGCGCACCTGCCGCCCCGTGAAGTCTTGCTCAGTCAGCCCATCCCCAACGCTTTGGTGGTTGCGGACGCCTTGGCGGTGCGCGCCGAGCGCAAGGTGAAGCTGTCTCATCCCCGTCGCGGCGACCGGGCGGCGTTGGTGGCGCACGCCTTTGATAATGCCCGTGACGCCCTGGCGCGGCGCTCCGCTGAATACGCCACTCAAGAAAAAATGCTTGAAGAAATGGCCACTCTATTCGGCTTAGATCATCCACCCAACCGCATTGAAGTCTATGACAACTCCCACGTATCGGGGACCCACGCTGTGGGCGCGATGATCGTCGCTGGGCCGGAAGGCTTTCGCAAAAACGCCTACCGAAAATTCAACATTCGTGGTGCGTCCAATATACCCAGAGACGAACGGGCGGGTGTCCAAACGGGCGGTGAAGACGGGTATTCACCCGGCGATGACTACGCCATGATGCGCGAAGTTCTCACCCGGCGTTTTAAGCGGGCGTTGAAGGATGTCCAAGAGCAAGGCGGCACGCGCGGCCAAGACTGGCCAGATTTGTTGCTGATCGACGGTGGAAAAGGGCAATTGGGGGTGGTCCTGGACGTGCTCAAAACCATGGAAATCGAAGGGGTAATGGTTGCCGGCATTGCCAAAGGGCCGGATCGCAACGCCGGGCGGGAACGGATTTTTCTGCCCGGCCAGCCGCCTAAGCAGCTGCAAGAACGCGATCAGGTGCTCTATTTCATTCAGCGTTTGCGCGACGAGGCGCATCGCTTCGCCATTGGCACCCACCGCGGGCGGCGCTCAAAAGCACAGCAACATTCCAAGCTGGATGAAATTCCGTCCATTGGTCCTAAACGCAAGAAGGCCTTGCTCCACCATTTTGGTTCGGCCAAGGCGGTAGAGGAGGTGGGGCAGATGGACTTGGAGGCCGTGGACGGTATTTCTAAAGCCACTGCAAAACAAATTTATGACTGGTTTCATCCCGACACATAGAGGGCTAGAATGACCGAGTTTCGAATCCAAATTGTCCTCAGCCTCTAGCCGTCTAAGCGTAGAATTATGGTTTTAAATATCCCCAACGTCCTGACCGTTTCACGTATCCTCGCCATTCCCGTGGTGCTCGGCTTCATCGCGTGGGGCGGACCCTTGGGCAATTGGCTGGCGTTTTCGGCCTACACTTACGCCTGTATCACCGATTTTTTCGATGGCTATCTGGCCCGCGCGTGGCATCAACAGTCGGCATTCGGGCGGTTTTTGGACCCCATCGCCGATAAGCTGTTGGTGGCGGGGGTGCTGTTTATGCTGGTGGGCGTAGAAAGCGTCAGCGCCGTGCACATTTTTCCGGCTGCCATCATCTTATGCCGGGAAATTTTGGTTTCAGGCTTGCGCGAATTTCTCGCTGAAGCCCGTGTCGGCTTGCCGGTGAGCTTGTTGGCAAAATGGAAGACCACCATTCAAATGCTGGCGCTGGGATTTCTCATCGTGGGTGATGTTGGCCCCGACTTTGGTTTTGCCACCACCTGGGAAATTGGCATCTATGGCTTGTGGATCGCGGCCCTCATCACCATCATCACAGGTTATGATTATTTGCGTGCGGGCCTGCGTCATATCGCCGAAGCGGACGCTGCGGCCGAAAAAAATCCAGGGGGTGAATGACATGACAGGCTTGCAAGACGATTGTTTTAAAATCGGCGATGACCTCTTAGCGTTTAATGATGGTCTCAAGATTTTGAAAGACCGCACCCATGTGGTGGTGGGGACCGAAACCATTAGCCTCAGTGATGCATTGGGTCGGGTTTTGGCCCAAGACATAACCGCGCCGCGGGATGTTCCGCCCCACGACAATTCCGCCGTTGATGGGTATGGCGTGCGTTTTTCTGACCTCGACAGCACCAGCCAAACCCGGCTTCCCGTCACCGCGCGCATTGCCGCAGGCCATCCCTTGGACCGCGCCAGCGAAGCGGGTGAAGCCGTACAGATTTTCACCGGCGCACCCGTTCCAGATGGGATGGACACGGTGTTCATGCAAGAAGACGTCGTCCTAGATGGCTTACATGTCATCTTGCCCCAGGGTATTACAAGCGGTGCAAACCGTCGCATGCAGGGTGAAGACGTGATGGCGGGCGACGTCGTTCTGCGCACCGGGCAATACCTCCGCGCCCAAGAAATTGGCTTGGCCGCGTCGCTTGGCCTGGGCAAGTTGAAGGTTTACTGCCGCTTGCGTTGTGCCGTTTTTTCCACCGGCGATGAAGTTTTTGACCCAATTTATGATGAAACCAAAGAGGGGGCGATTTTTGACGCCAATCGCTACACCATCGGCGCGTTGTTAAAGGGACTGGGTTGCGAAGTCACAGACTTAGGGATTTTGCCCGACCGGGTCGCGGAAATTCGCTCGGCCCTGCATGACGCGTATCCGGGGCACGATTTGATCCTCACGTCGGGTGGTGTCAGCCTAGGCGAAGAAGATCACATTACCCACGTGGTGCGCAGCTTGGGTTCCATTGATTTTTGGCGCCTCGCGATCAAACCCGGTCGGCCCATGGCTTTTGGTAAAATTGTCGACACCGCATTCGTCGGCCTGCCGGGAAATCCGGTCGCGGCGATGGTGACATTTATGCGCATCGCCCGGCCGTTGATTTTGGCGCTGTCGGGGCGGCTGAATGTCGACCCGCACATCTTCCGCATTCCGGCAGGTTTCTCGATGAGCAAAAAGGCCGGACGTCGCGAATGGCTGCGGGCCAATTTGCAGAGCGATGAAAACGGCCACGTCACCGTTCATAAACACCCGTCGCAAGGATCGGGCATTTTGACCTCCATGGTCGCCAGCGATGGTTTGGTGGAATTGGTGGAAGACCTAACCCAAGTCAACGAAGGCGACTTGGTCGACTTCTTGCCGTTTGTGGAGGTTGCATCGTGAAGATTTTGTATTTTGCGTGGTTGAAAGAAAAAACCGGGATCAGCACCGAAGATTTAGACCTTCCAGGTGGCATCACCGATGTTTCGGGTTTGGTGAACTGGCTACGGGGACGCAGTGACGGTTTTGCGGACGCCTTTGGGGATGCATCCATCGTGCGCGTTGCCGTGAACCAAGAGCACGTCGACATGTCACACCCGCTCAGCAACAGCGACGAAGTCGCCTTTTTCCCGCCCGTTACGGGTGGGTAGGGGGTCCTCATGATCCGCGTGCAGGAAGACGACTTTGATCCAGGTCTGGAACTTGAACGCCTGAGCGCGGGCAACCTTGGCATTGGCGGGGTGTGTTCCTTCATCGGTTTGGTGCGCGATTTTGCTGACGACAACCAGATCTCGGCGATGACCTTGGAACACTACCCCGGCATGACGCAAAAGCAGCTTGAAGCCATCGAAAAAGAAGCCCACACGCGCTGGCCGCTTGACGCCACACTGATCATTCACCGCTATGGCCGATTAGAGCCCGGGGCGCGGATCGTTTTTGTAGCCACCGCCAGCGCCCACCGAGATGCGGCGTTCGAAGCCTGTCATTTCTTGATGGATTGGCTGAAAACCAAAGCACCTTTTTGGAAAAAAGAATCCAAAATTTCTGGCGATCAATGGGTTGCGGCGAAGGCCAGTGACAACGACGCCACCAAGCGTTGGGATAAGACCTAAGGTCTTTTTGGGGGAGAAAATCGATTCTGTTTGACGCCATCTTTTTTGATTTTGACGGTGTGCTGGTTGAAAGTGCGGACATCAAAACCGATGCATTTCGCGAATTGTACGGCGGGTTCGGTGCGGATGTGGTGGCAAAGTGCGTCGCCCATCACACCCACCATGCGGGCATTTCCCGGGTCCTAAAAATTCAGCATTATCACACCGAGTTTTTGCGGCAGCCCCTGAGTCCGAGTGATCTGGATGTCTGGGTCGAGCGCTATTCAGACCTTGTCGAAGCCAAGGTCGTGGCCGCCCCCGCCGTTCCCGGCAGCGAGGCTTTTTTGTCGGCGGCCAGCGCAAAATTGCCGCTGTATGTGATTTCCGGAACACCCCAAGGGGAACTGAAACGTATCGTTAGCGCGCGCGGATGGGACGATTACTTTTCAGAAGTTCACGGTTCCCCACGTCTGAAGGCCGACATCATTGATGACATCGCGCGCCGCACCAACCTGGACTTGGGCCGGGCGCTGTTTGTGGGGGATGCCATGACGGACTTCGACGCCGCGCAGGGACGAGGCGTTCCTTTTTTGGGTCGGGTCGCGCCACACCACAACAATCTTTTTCCGCCGGGCACCGAAATCGTTTCGGATCTTTTGACGTTGGCCGCGCGGGTGGGGCTTGGTGTTCACAGTGTTGACTTGCCAAAGCTTTGAAATACGTAAAGAATATGTATCCAGAGAGACTAAAAATTGGAGAGGATGCATGACCCGCAAGCGAGGCGACGGTGACGCAGATGATGACATCCACAAACCTGTCAAAGCCTACTCAGATTTAAATTTCCTCAAAAGTCGCGCTGGTCGTCCGATGCGTATCTTGGCGGAATTCTTAGAGCCCGAAGACCGGTTTGAACGGTACAACGTGTCCGACACCATCGTGTTCTTCGGCTCGGCGCGGATTCGTTCGCGTGAAGTGGCCGAAGAGGCCTTGGAATCGGCCAAGAAACACGGCGGCGATGTGGTGCGGGCCGAGCAGACGTTACAGATGTCGCGCTATTATGAAGAAGCCCGTGAACTCTCAAGGCGCTTAACGGAATGGTCGAAAAGCTTAACGGGGCGCTCAAAACGGTTTGTGATGTGCACCGGGGGTGGCCCCGGCATTATGGAAGCCGCCAATAGAGGTGCTGCCGACGCCAAGGGTCACAACATCGGCCTGAATATTTCATTGCCGTTCGAACAGCACGAAAACCCGTATATATCGCATGAGCTGTCGTTCGACTTTCATTACTTTTTCATGCGCAAGTTTTGGTTTTCGTACTTGGCCAAGGCGATGATCGTCTTTCCCGGTGGCTACGGTACCCTGGATGAGTTTTTTGAGCTGATGACGTTGGTTTCAACGCGCAAAATGGGCAAGGCCATGCCCGTGGTTCTGTATGGAACCTCATACTGGAAAGAGATCATGAACCTAGACGCCATGGTCAAGTTCGGTACCATTTCACCCAGTGATTTGGAGCTGTTTCACTGTTCAGACAGCATCGAGGATGCTTATGATTTTCTCACCACAAAACTCAGCGAGCACCATCTCGATAAGCCCGGCGGGGGGATGTAATATCAAGCTGCAATACCAAAAAAGGCCGGGATTTCCCGGCCTTTTTTGGTATGTGTGTGGGTTTAAGCCGCAGGCATTTTGCCGACGGTTTTGTCGTAATCGGCCATCAAGGTTTTGGTGATGTCGCCGACCGTATAGGTATAATCATCGATCTTGCCCACCGGGGTCACCTCGGCGGCGGTTCCGGTCAAGAACACCTGGGTGGCGTTGGCCAGTTCGTCGGGCATGATCACGCGCTCAATCACTTCGATGCTGCGCGCGCGGGCCAAATCGATGACCGTGCGTCGGGTGATGCCGTCCAGGAAACAATCGGGTATCGGGGTGTGCAGTTTGCCGTCGCCCATTTCCAGGAAGATGTTGGCGCCGGTGGCTTCACAAACCTGTCCGCGCCAATCCAACATTAAGGAATCCGTATAGCCCGCCGCTTCCGCGTCATGCTTGGACAGGGTGGCAATCATGTACAGGCCCGCCGCCTTGGCGTGCACCGGGGCCGTGTTGGGTGGAGGGCGACGCCACGAGGAGGTTTTCAGGCTGATGCCCTTGGCGCGCGCTTCGGGCGAAAAATAGCTGGGCCATTCCCAGGCCGCCACGGCCATGTGGATGGTGTTTTTTTGCGCCGCGACGCCCATCATTTCGCTGCCCCGCCACGCGATGGGGCGCAGGTAGCCGTCGGTAATATTGTTTGCGGCGCAGGCATCAAGGCACGCTTGGTCAATCTGTTCGACGCTATAGGGGATTTTGAAGCCCATGATTTGAGCGGAATTGATCAAGCGTTCGGAATGTTCGCGCAACTTGAAAATGTTTCCACCATACATGCGCACGCCTTCAAAGACGCTGGAACCATAGTGTAGGGCGTGGGTTAACAGATGGACTTTGGCAGCGCGCCAATCCACCATTTCGCCGTCGTACCAGATTTTTCCGTCACGATCATCGTAAGCCGATCCCGCCATTGTCGTCGCCCTTCTTGTTGCTACAGTCTACATAAACGGATGATTTTTTTGTAATATTATTACAATGGTGAGGTGTCCCCCATCATTGTTGTTGCGTTTTTTACCAGGATCGGACATATATGTCAATAACACTGACTTATTTTTGAGGCGAAGTTTGATGAGCCCAGATAACGAATTGAGCCCGTATCTCAGTGATGAGGAACTGCGCCAAGCCTTGGAGTTGTTGTTCTTCGCGTACCGAGATTTCACCGGGGAGCCGGATGCTATTTTGGCCAGCGATGGGTTTGGTCGCGCCCATCACCGGGTGATTTATTTCGTCAAACGCAATCCCTCCATCACCGTGAACCATTTGTTGGGCATCTTAAAAATCACCAAGCAAAGTTTGTCCAGGGTGCTGGGGCAATTGATCGATGATGGTTATATCCATCAACAAACCGATCCCGGTGACCGGAGGCGGCGGACCTTAACCCTGACCGACAAGGGGGAAGCCTTGGAAAGTCGGCTGACCGGCTGCCAAAGTGCCCGTATCAGCCGCGCCTATCGGGCGGCGGGGGCCCAAGCGGTAGAGGGCTTTAAGGCGGTGTTGACGCAAATGATCAACGCCGATGATCGGGCGCGGTTCACGGGTGGTGGCCCTCACACCGATTGAGGTGCTAGTGTGCCCATTCGGTTAGTGTAGGAGCTTTGGCGCATGGCAGCGGACCTTCCGCATATCTTGGTGGTGGATGACGATGATCGTCTACGTGAGTTGCTGCGCAAGTATCTCAGCGACAATGGATTTGTTGTGCTCACCGCCACCGACGCGCAAAACGTGCGGGCTAAATTGGCGTCGTTGGCGTTCGATTTGATTGTCTTGGATTTGATGATGCCGGGCGAAAGCGGTCTCGATTTCGCCGCCGATTTTCGCAAATCCTCAGCCGTGCCGATTTTTATGCTGACCGCAATGGGCGAGGCCGAAGACCGCATCCGGGGTCTAGAAAACGGCGCGGACGATTATTTGGCCAAGCCGTTTGAACCGCGCGAACTGTTGCTGCGGGTGAACAATATCCTCAAGCGCGTGCCTCGTCCCAAAGCCGCTAATGATGGCCCGCGCCTCGTCAATATGGGCTCCGCCAGCTTTGATTTGGATCGCGGCCAGTTGGTGGTCGGTGGCATCCCTGTGCGCCTCACCACGGTTGAAGTTCAGTTGTTGAAAGTTTTGGCCGAACGCCCCGGCGAGCCGTTTTCCCGAGACGATCTGATTGAACGCACCGGTGCCGGTGTCGATGCAGGGGGCGGCGGGCGCGCCGTTGATGTTCAAGTGACGCGCTTGCGGCGCAAAATTGAAACTGACCCGAAGCTGCCACGGTATCTTCAAACCGTGCGCGGTAAAGGCTACGTTTTGATGCCCGATTGAGGAACCCGCCTATGCAATTTTCCACGATGCTCAAACCCTATCTGCCCAAAAGTTTGCTGGGCCGCTCTGTGCTCATCATCGTGACGCCGCTGATTTTATTGCAAGTGATCAGCGCCACGGTGTTTTTTGAAAACCATTGGGACAAAGTCGGGCGCCGCTTGGCGCTGGGGGTGGCGGGGGAAATCGCGGTGGCCATCGACGGCATGCGCCGCGCCTCCCATTTGCCTTCTCGGGTGGCGTTGTTCACGCAAATGAAGACCTCATTACAACTGGATCTGCACTATCAGCCGGGCGGTGTGCTCAGCGATACTCATAAATTGGGCGAAACGATTTTGGTGCGCCAGATGACCGGCGCCATGGACGAAGCCGTTAATAAGCCGCACCGCATCGATGCTGAAAGCAGTGATCGTTTTGTCGATATTGACGTGCAGTTGGCCGAAGGCGTGTTGAGTGTGACGGTGCCCAGAAAACGTTTATTTTCCACCACGACCTATGTGTTTGTGTTGTGGATGGCGGGCACCTCCATGCTTTTGTTTGCGGTGGCGATGGTCTTCATGCGCAATCAGGTGCGGCCCATTCGCCGGCTTGCCCAGGCCGCGAACGATTTTGGCATGGGCCGCGATACTCCCCGCTTCAAACCCGAAGGGGCCAGCGAAGTGCGCCGCGCCGCAGGCGCGTTCATTGCCATGCGCAATCGCATCCGCCGTCATATCCAACAGCGCACCGACATGCTGGCGGGGGTTTCCCATGATCTGCGCACGCCCTTGACGCGGATGAAATTGCAATTGGAAATGATGGGCGGCGTCGATGGGGTGGCGGATTTGAAAACCGACATCACCGATATGGAACACATGCTTGAAGAATATCTTGCGTTTGTTCGTGGCGAAGGCGGGGAAGCGACGGTTGAATTCAGCCTGTCAGATATGCTGCATGACATCACCACCCAAGCGCGGCGCAAAAATGCGGCCATCGATCTGCATTGCGAAGGCGACATGCGCGCGTCGATCAAACCCAACGCCTTAAAACGCGCCCTCACCAACTTGGTGGAAAACTCTATCCGCCACGCTCAGCACGTTTCCATCCGCTCCGGGGTGCGCAACGAGACGGTGGAAATTGTCATAGATGATGATGGCCCTGGAATCCCAGCGGAAAATCGTAACGACGTCTTCAAACCGTTCTTCCGCCTCGACAAATCGCGCAATCCGGGAACCGGCGGGGTGGGGCTGGGCATGACCATTGCGCGCGATGTGATCCGCGGCCATGGTGGCGATATCGTGCTGGAAGACGCCCCCAGCGGCGGGCTGCGGGTGCGCGTGTCGTTACCTGTTTAGAGGCCCGGTTTAAACTTAAAACAGGCGAGCACCCAACGGCGTGTCGTGGTCGGGTTTGAGCAGTACCACGTCGCCCTCGGCGTCGGGCACACCCAATACCAACACCTCACTCATGAACGTGCCGATTTGGCGTGGCGCAAAGTTGACAACTGCGACCACCTGGGTGCCGACCAGCAAGTCAGGTTGGTAGTGTTTGGTGATTTGTGCGGAGCTTTTGCGCACACCGATATCATCGCCAAAATCGATCCATAGTTTGATCGCGGGTTTGCGCGCTTGGGGAAAGGCTTCTGCGCGCATCACGTGTCCGACCCGGATATCGACTTTTAGAAAATCATCAAAAGTGATCTGTGCAGGCATCTTGGGTTCTCTAACTGGCGAGTTCTTTGGAGCGTCGTGTGGCCGCGTCAATGGCCTTGGCCATCAGTTCGTTCAGGCCATCCGGCCCCATCAAAACATCCAACGCCGCCGCCGTCGTGCCGCCCGGTGAGGTGACATTTTCCCGCAACGTTGATGCGGGCTGCGTTGATTGATACAACAACTCACCCGCACCGGCCACGGTGGCGCGGGCCAACTTCTCAGACAGTTCAGGGGGCAGACCAACCATCCGCCCGGCGTGGCTCATCGCTTCGGCAAGCAAAAAGATATAGGCCGGACCGCTGCCGGACACCGCCGTGACGGCGTCTAAGTGGCGTTCTTCATCGACCCATTCGACTGCGCCGACCGCTTTGAGCAACTGATCGCACACATCACGCTGACCGTCTGACACGTTGGCGTTGGCGCAGCCCACGGAGATACCCCGGCCAACGGCGGCAGGAGTGTTGGGCATGGCGCGCACAATGGCGGCGTCTGCACCCAAAAGGGCTTCAAAGCTGGCGATGGTGCGGCCCGCCGCAATGGACAAAAACACCGTGCCCACCCCAACCAAATTTTGATAAGGCGAAAGAACTTGGTTCATGACCTGGGGTTTGACCGCCAAAACGGTGACGTTGGGGGCATATCCGACGGGCAAGTCGCGGGCGTCGCTGACGACCAGCACACCGTGTTTGCCCGCCAACGTGGCGGCCAGTTCGGGGTTGGGCTCAACGACGGTGATGTCGCTGGCTTTGGTGCCTTGGTCGAGCCAGCCTGCCAGCAGGGCGCCGCCCATCTTGCCGCAGCCGATGAGCAGCAGTTTCACCATTTAAGCTTCGCCCACCGTGACCAACAGGGCCGCATCCATCGCTTGTTCGGCACCCTGTCCGCCCCAAATCACGTACTGGAAAGCCGGATAGAAGCGTTCGCATTCATAAAGCGCGGTTTCGACCATGTCTTGGATTTGTTCGATGGTCGGCGCTTGGGCGCCGCGCAACGGCAGGGCGTGGCGAAACATCGGTAGGCCTTGATCCACCCAAAGGGTGAAATGGCCAAGCCACAATTTTTCATTGGCCAGCATCAACAGTTCATACACGGCGGAGCGTTTGTCTTTGTGGATGCGCATATCGAAGGCGCAGGTCAATTGCATCGCCTCGGCGTTCTCGCTCCAGGTGAAGTACATGGAGTAATCGCACCACTTGCCGGGAACTTGGACGGCGATTTCGGTATCGCAGCTGCGTTCGGATTGCCACTCATAGAGGCCCACGGTCTGTTCGACCACGTCCATCGGGTGGTGTTGCGAAACGTCAATCGTACGGTGCGTGGTCGCCATTGTGTCGAACCCCTAAATCCACTTTGTGTGCGCCTTTGTGGCGTGAGCACTAGATTTAGTGTGTCGAAGGCAGGGCTCTCTCGCAAGGCACGGCAAGTGCTTTTTTGTGGATAAAGCGAGTCTTTTGACCGTATCTCAATGTTTCCAGAGACTTAGTCCCGATTCGCAAAAGCACCCCCGAATCGGGCGAATCGGGGGTGCTCAGGGATTTATAAACTTGGTTTTTTAAAAATATGCAGAGAATCGGGTAAAAGCGGATTATTTTTGCGCTTTTGAGGATTTCAATTGAGCTTCAAGCGCCTTGAGGCGGGCTTGCAGCTTGTCTTGTTCCGCCCGCGCCTTGGCAGCCATGGCTTTGACGGCATCAAATTCTTCGCGCGTGACCAAGTTCATATCGTCCAGTAGGTTTTCCACATGACGGCGCAACAGGTTATCGGCGTCGCCTTTCAGTCCCGTGACGGCGGACACCGCGCCGCTCGCCACCTTGGCCATATCGTCAAGAATGCGGTTCTTGGTCTGCATGGGCAAATTCCTCAGATTTCGAATTGACCCACAGTATAGCGGGGCGGTGCCCCCCCGCGCAACCATGGGCGCAACCATGGGCGCAACCATGGGCGCAACCTCACCGCTTGTCGAAGCGCGCCCAGCGTCCTATAAAACAACAAGCAGGAATTAAAGGAATTTTTTAGAATGTACATCGTCACCGGCGGGGCCGGATTTATCGGCTCTAACATCGTGTGGGCGTTGGAACAACGCGGCTACAGCAAAATTGTCGTGGTTGATCGGATGCGCGACGGGCAAAAGTGGAAGAACATCGCCAAGCGCGAGCTGTATGACGTCGTGCACCCCGACGATCTGCCGGAGTTTGTCGAAGACAACAAAACCAACATCGAAGCGATTTTTCATATGGGGGCGATTTCGTCCACCACGGAAACCGACGTCGATAAAATCATGGACAACAATTTCCGCCTGTCGATGGATTTGTGGAAGTGGTGCACGTCGCATCACGTGCGCTATATCTATGCGTCCAGTGCCGCGACGTATGGGAGCGGGGAGCACGGTTTTGTCGATAACGCTGAAATCGACGCCCTGGCCCCGCTGTCGCCGCTCAACCCCTATGGCTGGAGCAAGCAGCTGTTTGATCGCTACGTCGCCCGCATGCTCGCCCGCAATGATCCCCATCCGCCGCAATGGGCGGGGCTAAAATTTTTCAACGTCTATGGGCCTAACGAATATCACAAGGGCTCTATGCAAAGCGTGGTTAGCCATGTCTTTCCGGTGGCGACCAAGGGGGAGGTGGCAAAGCTGTTTCAATCGCATCACCCCGATTATGAAGACGGCGGGCAATTGCGCGATTTTGTGTCGGTGGACGATTGCGTTGATGTGATGATGTGGCTGTTGGACAATCCCAGCGTGTCGGGTTTGTTCAATGTCGGCACCGGCGCGGCGCGTCCGTTTAAGGATTTGGCCAGGGCCGTATACACCGCGCTGGGCCAAGAGCCGCAGATTGAATACGTGCCCACGCCCGAACATTTGCGCGGCAAATACCAATATTACACCCAGGCCGATATGCGCAAGTTGCGCGCAGCGGGATACGATCGCCTCTTCACCTCACTGGAAGATGGCGTGCGCGCCTATGTGCAGGACTTTTTGTTCACTGACGACCCTTATCGCTGAAAAGGCGTTTCATGTTCGCCATCGCATTCCCCATGATCGATCCGGTGCTGGTCGAATTTGGCCCCATCGCCATTCGCTGGTACGCGTTGGCCTATATCGCCGGGTTGGTTTTGGGCTGGCGCTATATGATTTGGCTGGCGGGCCATCCGGGCGCGTTGGTGAAGCCTCAAGACGCCGATGATTTTTTAACCTGGGCGGTGCTGGGCGTGATCTTGGGTGGACGGCTGGGGTACGTGCTGTTTTACAAGCCTGCATACTACCTGGCCCATCCGTCCGAAATCGTTCAAACGTGGCAGGGCGGAATGTCGTTTCACGGCGGATTCTTGGGCGTGTTGGTGGTGACCTTGATCTTTTGCCGGATGCGCAAAATTCGCTTTTGGGCGTTTACCGACTTGGCGGCGGCGGTGGCGCCTATCGGGTTGTTTTTTGGTCGCATCGCCAACTTCATCAATTCCGAATTGTGGGGCCGCACCACCGACGTCTCATGGGCCGTGGTGTTTCCCAACGGCGGACCTTACCCGCGTCATCCCAGCCAACTTTATGAAGCCGGTCTTGAAGGCTTGGTGCTGTTGGGAGTGTTGCATGCGGTGTGGCGGCAAGACCGCTGGCGGATCAAACCGGGGGTGCTTTCGGGAGCGTTTTTGATCGGTTACGGCCTCTCGCGCATCATCGTTGAATTTTTCCGCCAACCCGACGCCCATTTGGGTTTTTTTGCGGGTGGGGCGACCATGGGCCAGATGCTGTCGGTGCCGATGGTGCTTGCGGGCGGGGCGCTTATTGCATATGCCAAAAAGCGTCCTACATAAAAGCGGCCTCCCCCTAAACTAATGGATATGACATGAGCGACCTTTTCGACATCATTAAGGCTGAGATTACGGCGGATGGCCCCATCTCCGTCGCCCGCTATATGGAGCTGGCCTTGGGTCACCCTGAGCACGGCTATTACAAGAAACAAGACCCGTTCGGTGAAGACGGTGATTTTGTCACCGCGCCGGAAATCAGCCAGATGTTTGGCGAAATGATCGGTCTGTGGATGGCGGTGGTGTGGCAAGGGATGGGCCAGCCCGACCCAGTCAATGTCGTCGAAGTTGGTCCCGGTCGCGGCACCTTGATGGCCGACGCGCTGCGCGCCGCCTATGTCATGGAAGAGTTCGATGACGCGGCGCGTTTGTGGCTGATTGAAACCAGTCCGGCGTTGCGCGACAAGCAAAAGCGCGCCCTGGCCCCGACCCTGATGATGCCCGCGTGGCGCGACACCTTTGGGGACGTCGGACCCGGCCCCGCAATTGTCATCGGCAATGAGTTTTTCGATGCCCTGCCCATTCGCCAATTTGAGCGCGCCAACGATGGCTGGCGTGAACGCTTGGTGGGTCTCAGTGATGAGGGCGATCAGTTTGATTTTACCCTGTCTCAGGCCTTGATCGACAGCACCTTGATCCCCGAAGATTTACGTGATTCGACCCCACCCGGCGGCCTCTTTGAATATCAGCAAGTGTCGTGCGAGCTTATGCGCGAGATTGCCAAGCGGGTGGTCGAACACGGGGGTGCGGCGCTGTTTTTTGATTACGGCCATGGCGAACACGGCATCGGCGAAACCTTGCAGGCGGTGAAAAAACATCAGTTTGCGGAGGTCTTGAAAACTCCCGGCGACGCTGACTTGACCGCTCATGTGGACTTTGCGCAGCTCATGAATGCTGCGCGGGAAGTTGGTGCCGAAGTCTTGGGGCCGGTGCCGCAAGGTGCTTTCCTAGACCGTTTGGGCATGCGTCAACGCGCCGATATGCTGATGTTGAACGCCGGGGAAGGCCAAACTGCCGAAATCGATGCGGCGTACAAGCGACTCACCGAAGCGGACCAAATGGGGGTGCTGTTTAAAGTGATCGCCATCGTCCCGCCGGGCTTTGGCGTTCCGCCCTGGACTGAATAAGGGGTGCTGAGTAAGGGTGGGGCAGGTTGAACTTACAAAACCGTCATGCGGCCGATGGCTTCATTGCGCGACACCCCGATGGTTTGCAGAACCATATAGGTTTGTGAACCCTGGGTCAGGTTATCGACTTGGATGTTGCCCAATTGTGACAAGTCGGCATCGATTTCATCCCCAACTTTGGCCTTGAGCCGCCCAATCGTTTCCAGGACCATGCAATTGTGATCCGCCATTTCGACGACAATTGCGCCAAGTTGGTGGTTGGTCGCAACAATAGTGCCCTTCATGGGAAGCCCCTTTATAATATGCCCGGCGCATCAACCTATCATTGCCCAAAATGCAGGTAAAGTTAAAGAACACCAGATTGTTTTAAAAACGTTGTATCGAAGTGGTTTGCTTTCAAGGTGTAAGGCCTTTAAATGAGATTATGTTAAACGCAACGACACTCGATCATTTGACCGTCCTTCATGGCTTTTTCACCCGCGAAGGCGGGGTGAGTGATGGCATTTATGCGGGTCTTAATTGTGGGCCGGGGTCACGCGATGCCCCTGCAGCCGTGGCGGAAAATCGCCGCCGCGCCCTGGAGCAGGCGGGGCTTGGCGCGGCCAAGCTGGTCACGTGTTACCAAATTCATTCCCCTCACGTGGTGCGGGTGACGACGCCTTGGGACCAGACGTCGCCGCCTCAAGCGGACGCCATGGTTTGCAATACACCGGGCTTGGCGCTGGGCATTTTAACTGCGGATTGCGCGCCGGTGCTGTTTGCCGATTTTGACGCGGGCGTTGTAGGCGCCGCTCATGCCGGGTGGAAAGGGGCCGTGGGGGGCGTTTTGCAGGCGACCATCGGCGCAATGGTGGCGTTGGGCGCTGAGACCAGCCGCATTCACGCCGCCGTTGGCCCTTGCATTCATCAATCGTCGTATGAGGTTGGCGAAGAGTTGCGTTTGCAGGTGGTGTCCACGTCGTCTTGGGCCGATTGGTGCTTTGAACGCGCGGACCGTGCCGGGCACTATCATTTCGATTTGCCCAGTTATGTGAGCGGCGAATTGCAGCGCCTGAACCTGGGTGCCGTTGAGGTTTTGGATTTTGACACCTACCAAGACGAAGCGCGCTTTTTCAGCTATCGGCGCACCACCCATCGGAGCGAGCTTGATTATGGGCGGCAAATATCCATCATTGGTCTGTCGCCATGATGCCCATCAAGCCGCGTTTGGCGGTGCTTGCACTTATGTTGGGTGCTTTGGTGTTGAGCAGCTGTTCGGACTTGGCCGCCAAGCGTCAAACCCATTGGGATGAGTACTACGCGCAGAGCAACACGCCGCGCGCCCATGTGCAAGTGGTGCCGCCTGACGGCACGACTTTGCCGATGGCCAAGCTGATTGCCGAATACGTGGTCAATCACCTCAAAACAGAGAAAATTTCCGCCACCATTGGGGACGGTAAAGCCATTGGGGGACGCTATTTCATTCTCACTGGGACGGCGGAGGAAAACCTGAATGACCCACACGGAAAATACCATTACGTCTTGCGCTGGGTCCTATCAGATGCCAACGGACAGTTGATTTCCACCTACAGCCACGGGGTTGAGGGCAGTGATCAAAAATGGCAATTTGGCGATCCTCAACTGCTGAGCGCTATCGGGTTTGCCACTGCGGGGCCGATTGCGCGGCTCATTTTCCAAGAAACCAAGGCCACCGTGCCGATTGATCCGCTGCGCCGGGGTCTTTTGGTGGAGCAAGTTTCCGGGCTGGATGGCGTGAATGGTGAGTATTTAACCCGCGCGTTAGCGAACGCGCTGCGCACCTCGGACGTGTTTGTGACGGGCGATGCGCGCCAAGCTTCGTTTCGCTTAGCCGGCCATGTGGACATCACCCGGGCTGATGACGGCTTTGATGATGTGCGCATTGTGTGGCGGGTTTTGACCATGGACCGGCGCGAACTGGGCAATGCGGTGCAGGAAAACCGCTTGCCTTGGGGCACGGTCGAAGGGCGTTGGGCGGAACTTGCCCCCCGTGTCGCCAAGGCTGCCGCAGTGGGTGTTGAGCACGTGTTTGGCACCCGTGTCGGCCCCCCACCGGGCGCACCCGAACGCGCCCATGGTGAGCCACCGCGCATCGTCTTGCCGGGCGAGCCGGGACGGGCTCCACCGCCGCCTCAATAGCCTCCCAATTGCCAGAGCCCATCGCTTTATCGCTGTTGTTGGCTGGGTTTATCGACCTAACGGCGTGATTTGCCTGTAATTCCCTCGTTTCGAGGCGCATTGTCCGTTTACAGCGGCGGTCTGCCTTGGTATGTTCCGCCGCGTTTCACGTTGGTCAGTTAAGGTAATGTAAGCAACCAGATCGGGCTTATGTTTCTGCGGCAAAGGTGGATGTATCCTGAAGGGCCTTTGGGCCGTAAGTCGAGCCGGGTAAAATCGATGAAGATTATCGCAGGCAATAGCAATCTGCCATTGGCCGAGGCCATTTCCGCCGAATTGGGGGTGTCGCAAGCCAAAAGTATCATCCGGCGTTTCTCCGATATGGAGATTTTTGTCGAAATTCAGGAAAACGTGCGCGGCGAAGACGTTTTTGTTATCCAGTCCACGTCTTACCCCGCGAACGACAATCTGATGGAATTGCTGGTCGTTATTGACGCTTTGCGCCGTGGTTCTGCGCGCCGCATCACGGCGGTGTTGCCGTATTTCGGGTATGCTCGCCAAGACCGTAAACCCGCGCCGCGCACACCCATTTCCGCCAAGCTGGTGGCCAATATGATTACCGCTGCGGGTGCTGACCGGGTTCTGACCTTGGACTTGCACGCCGGTCAGATCCAAGGTTTTTTTGATATTCCGCTCGACAACTTGTATGCAGCGCCAGTGTTTACCCGCGATATCAAGACGCGTCTGCAAGGAGAAAACAACATCACCGTGGTGTCGCCCGATGTCGGCGGCGTGGTGCGTGCGCGGGCCGTCGCCAAGCGGTTGAATGCCGATTTGGCGATTATCGACAAGCGCCGCGAACGCGCAGGCGTGTCCGAAGTGATGAACATTATCGGCGATGTGAAAAACCATCGTTGCATTTTGATTGATGATATTGTTGATTCCGGCGGCACGCTTTGCAATGCGGCGGTTGCCTTGAAAAATGCCGGGGCGTTGGAGGTCTATGCCTACATTACCCACGGCGTGCTTTCGGGTGGCGCGGTGGCGCGTGTTACCGCTTCACCCTTGGAAATGTTGGTCGTTACCGACAGCATCCAAGCGACGGAAGCGGTTAAAAAGGCCCATAACATCGAACAGCTTTCGATTGCGTCGTTGATGGCGGAAGCCATCCAGCGCATCAGCAGCGAAACTTCGGTTTCGTCCCTATTTGATTAATTGGGTTCGAGACAACAGAGATACCCGGCCAGGGTCTGAACTTGAAAAAGTTGGGCCATGGGCGGGTTTTGGAGGACGCGGACACCCCTGGAGGTTCGCGTCGATTATGAAAAGGAGAGAGCCAAATGGCTTCTAATGCTTTTGAGCTGAACGCTGAAATGCGTGAGCGGGCAGGTAAGGGGGCAGCCCGCGCGACCCGCCGTGCGGGGCGCGTGCCTGCTGTCATCTATGGTGACAAAAAAGAATCCGTTATGATTTCGGTTGTGCCGCTTGAACTCAAGCGACTGATCAACACCGGTAGCTTTTTTTCGCACCTGGTGGAAATCAAAGTCGGAGACGATGCGTATCGCGTTATTGCCCGTGATATTCAGATGCACCCGGTCACCGACCGTCCGGTTCATGTCGATTTCATGCGCATTTCCAAGGGTTCGACCATTGCGGTGAGCATTCCGCTGCACTTCATCAATGAATTGGAGTCTCCGGGCCTCAAATATGGTGGCGTGTTGAACACGGTGCGCCATGATGTTGAATTGAACGTCTCGCCGGAATCCATTCCGGAATTCATCGAAGTCGATTTGACCGGATACAAAGTGGGCGACACCATCCACATCAGTGCGATTAAGTTGCCGGCGGGTGCTACCCCAGTCATTTCGGATCGCGACTTTACCGTTGCAACCATTGCGGCGCCAACCGTTGGTAAAGTGGTTGACACGGAAGAAGAAGAGACACCGGAAGAAGAGGGCGGCGAGGCGTAATCCTCCCGCAGCTTTTGATGTATCTTGTTGTGGGGCTTGGAAATCCTGGCGAAAAGTATGCCCGGAACCGCCACAACATTGGGTTTATGGCGGCGGACGAGATCGTTCGCCGCCATTCCTTTTCGCCCTATCGGGCCAAGTTTCAAGGTGAAATAGCCGAAGGCAAAATCGGAATCCACAAGGTTTTGGTGCTTAAGCCGCAAACCTTCATGAACGAGTCCGGCAGGTCCGTCAAAGAAGTGATCACGTTTTTTAAGATCGCACCCGAAGACATTCTGGTGTTGCATGACGAGCTGGATTTAGCGCCCGGTAAGTTGCGCGTCAAACGCGGTGGCGGGCATGCCGGCCACAATGGCCTGCGCTCTTTGCATGCCCATGTTGGGGAAACCTATACGCGGGTGCGCTTGGGCATCGGACACCCCGGCCACAAAGAGCAAGTCACAGGCCATGTGCTGAAAGATTTTGCTAAGGCCGATCAAGACTGGATGATTGCGCAATTGGACGCCATAGCCGATAACATTGAATTGATTTTGGCAGGGCGCGATTCTGATTTTATGAGCCGAGTGGCGCAGGCGGTGAACCCGCCGAGAAGCTCAAACAACACGGCCAAAACCGAAAGGGACGAAAGCTGATGGGTTTTAAATGTGGCATTGTGGGTCTTCCCAACGTGGGTAAATCCACGCTCTTTAACGCGCTCACCGCGACCGCAGCGGCAGAGGCGGCAAACTTCCCATTTTGCACGATTGAGCCCAACGTCGGTCGAGTCGGCGTGCCGGATCCGCGTTTGGATCGGATCGCCAAGATCGGCGGCTCGGCTAAAATCGTCCCAACCCAATTGGAATTTGTCGATATCGCCGGTCTGGTGCGGGGCGCGTCCAAGGGCGAAGGCCTGGGCAATCAGTTTTTGGCCAACATCCGCGAAACCGACGCCATCATCAAGGTGGTGCGCTGCTTTGTCGACGACAACGTCACCCACGTTGAAGGTGAAGTGGACCCTATCCGCGACGCCGAAACCATCGAAACCGAACTGATGCTCGCCGACATGGAAAGTTTGGAGCGGCGTGTCACTTCGTTGGGTAAAAAAGCCAAGGGCGGCGATAAAGAGTCCAAAATTCTCCTGGATTTGGTGGAACGCGCGCTCAAGGTTTTGGAACAAGGCCAGCCCGCGCGCACCATGGAGATCTCAGAAGACGAAGCCAAGCCGTTTCAAATGCTGCAACTGCTGACCTCCAAGCCGATCTTGTTCGTCTGTAATGTCGAAGAAGAAGCCGCCGCTAAAGGCAATGCGCTCTCAGCGAAAGTCGCTGAAATGGCTGCTACACAAGGGGCCCGCTCGGTGGTGATTTCGGCCAAAATCGAAGAAGAAGTCAGTCAGCTCGACAGCGAAGAGGAAAAGCAGGAATTTCTCGAAACCCTCGGTTTGGAAGAAACTGGTCTGGCGCGGGTGATCCGCGAAGGCTATGCGCTGCTGGGCCTGATCACGTTCTTCACCGTCGGACCAAAAGAAGCGCGCGCTTGGACCGTCCACAAAGGCTCCAAGGCCCCGCAAGCTGCGGGTGCCATCCACTCCGACTTTGAGCGCGGCTTCATCAAGGCTGAAACCATCGCCTATTCAGATTTTGTTGAGCTGGGCGGCGAGCAAGCCTGTAAAGAAGCCGGGAAGATGCGTCAAGAAGGTCGCGATTACGTGGTTCACGACGGTGATCTCATGCTGTTTCGCTTCAACGTTTAGCGCCCTGAGATGGGCTTATCGGTCATTTGACCGAAAGGGGGGAGCATGACAACCAAGGTCCGGCACTTTACGTCCGTGCGCGACGTGATGGAAACGCTAAAACCCAGTTATCCGATCTATTGCCTGCATCCCAGTGAAATCGAACGCTGCGCACACCTGTTTCTCGACCTGTTTCCGGGCCGCGTGCTGTATGCGGTAAAGTGCAATCCGCACCCGCGGGTCCTCGATATCCTCTACAAAGCGGGGATCCGCCACTTCGACACCGCGTCACTCACTGAAATTGCCCTGATCCGCGAAACCTACGCCAATGCGGAAGCCTACTTCATGCACCCGGTTAAGGCCCGCGCGGAAATCGACGCTGCGCGCGACGTCTATGAGATCGATCATTGGATGATCGATCACGAAGACGAGTTGCGCAAAATCATTGATGTTTCTGGCACTGGCGATGGGCAGGTGGTGCTGGTGCGCTTGGCGACCCGCCCGTTTGGCTCGGCCTTTGAGCTGTCCAAAAAATTTGGCGCATGTCAGCAGGAGGTGGTGCGGTTGCTGCGTCTGGTCGCAAAAGAAGGCTTTCAACCGGGGCTGGCTTTTCATGTCGGTTCCCAATGTCGCAGGCCGGAAGCCTTTCAAGACGCTTTTCGCGCGGTGCGTGAAGTTTTGGAGGAGTCGGGAGAGGCGATTTTTTACTTAGACGTGGGCGGTGGCTTTCCCGCCGATTATGTCGACGACCGCCCGCCTGAATTTGCCCAATATGTCGAGGCGGTGCGCGAAGGCGTGCAGTCGTTGAAATTGCGCGGCGATTGCGTATTGATGTGCGAGCCGGGCCGCGCCCTGGTGGCCAGTGGCTGCACCTTGTTGACCCAGGTGCAGTTACGCAAAGATGACGCCCTCTTTATCAACGACGGCATTTATCACAGCCTGTCGGAAAGCTTGGACGGACATATTCACTATCCGGCGCGCTTGATGCGTATAAAGGGGGAGCCTTCAGCCACACTCAAACCGTTCACCGTGTTTGGGCCGACCTGCGACAGCAGCGACGTGATGCCCTACCAGATTAAACTGCCCGATGATGTGCATGAAGGCGACTGGATAGAATTTGGTCAGGCCGGGGCCTACACCAACGCTATGCGCACGGCGTTCAATGGCTTTTTTCCCGATACCTTCGTCACCGTGGATGAGCCGCCCTTTTTCATCGCCCCCGACCAGACGGTTCTTTAAAAAACTAGCGGCAGGTTGCGCTGTAGCCGTTCATGTCTGATGTGCAGGTCCAACTGCTTCGCGCCGCCGCACGGGCGTTCATTTGGTCCGTGAAGCGGCCCATTTTCTGCATCATTTTTTTGTCACCGATATCACTGCCTTGGGCGTAAACCTGTTCGCTTTGGGCGATAAACGCGGTGTGCTTTTTCAGCGCTTGGGCAAGGCCGTAGTTGTACACGGCAAAGGGAATTTCGCCTTGGTAAAGGGCGTAGCGCAAGCCGCTGATGCGCGCTTGCAAGATGTCTTCGGTGGCGGATGTGGGTATGCCCGCCGCTTCACGCTGGGCTTTGCAATTGCGGATCGCCGCTTCCAACATGCCAATGGACAGAGATTCTGCCTGAGATGGGGCGTCATTGGACGTGATCATGTCGCGTGTGGGCAGTTGGCCGGGAAGGATTGGCATTTTGCTGCTGAGCAATTGGATTTGCGGGATATCAAATAAAGATGCACATGACGCATTGCCCGCATTTTGGCGTTCATAAAAATAAGCGGTTGAATCGGCGCATCCGCTACTCAACGCGACAAGTGCCCAAAGAGCTATGGCACGATGGATGTTATCTGTACACAACCTTTTGAAATTGTATTGAGCAATGATCATGACCATGATTGTATAGGCGAATGGTAAACGTATTCAATAATTTTGTAGGGGCCTGTCATGAATTTTAAAAGTATGCAGCGTGTTTTGGCGCTTGGCGGCGTCGCGACACTCTTGGCAGGCTGCGCGACGTATTCCGTCGCGGGGCATTTTGAAAATGGCGGACAGGCTTTTTTGGGCAAAGTTTCCGTGGGCTTAGATACGGGTAAGCTAGAGGTGGTGAGCCTTGACGGTTCGCTCACCTGTACCGGCACTACCCACGTCGTCCAACAACCCCTCATGACCACGATTGGCGCTCAAGGACGGGCGGAAGCGACGTGCTCTGACGGTCGCACCTTTAAGCTCGATTTTATTCAGTCCTCGGAGTTGGGTGGTAGCGGGCAGGGCATCGACAGCTTAGGCAACATCGTACAGGTGTTCTTTAACACCTCACCCGTCGTCGTCAAAACCCGCCTGGATCAAGCCCTGCTGGACGATTTGGTGCGTTAAAAGTGTCGGCTTAAATAACGTCCGCCACAATGCGCACAGCGCGTTTTCGGACTTCTTTCGCAATTTCAGATTGGTGAACACGCGAGCCCCCCGCGTAGACGGTGACTTGCGTGCTCGCCGTGGTTTTGAGCTTGCGCGCGATGACTTTGTCATCTTCGTTGGGGTCGTCGATGGTTTTGAGCTTTGCGCTGCGGCTAAAGGTCACGCGCTTGTTCGAGAGTTTATAAGGCTTGAGTACCGCAAACGTAACATTGGCGATGACGATATAGGTATCTTGGGTGTCAAAACGGCCGATGATGTTTCCCAGCGTGGCCCCGGTGACCGTCGCGGTCAACTTGCCGCGCGCCGAAGCCCCGCCGTAGGTGCCCCCCAACAAGCCCCCGACCAGACTGTAAGACGCGGCTTCGTTGGTTTGTACTTGGCCGCTGTAGACGACGTTGACGTCCATGATGAGGCCGAAGTCTTCGTCGTCGGTCGGTTCATAGCCTTTGCTGGCATAGGCGGCGCTTAAGTCCTGGGTGAAGGTGTTCAGATCAAACGCCGTATCGCCCGAGGTGTTGCGGGTTCGGACCTTAAGTTTGCGATTGGTGTAAAAGGTCGCATCCGTCAACAGGCTTTTTTCGATGGCGGAGCCGTACATCAAGTTTGTGTCATGATCGACGACCATGCCCATACGGGCGTTGGGGGGGCCGATGCAGGCACTGAGCGCGAGGGCCGCGAGGCTCAAGGCGATAAAGGGGAATGTGGCTGTGCTGAAAGGGCGCATGGCTTAGTTGTCTCCCGCCGGTGAAACGTAAAATCCGGGCAGATGTTCGTTGATGAAATTGAGCAGTTCCGAGTAGTGGACCGAAAAATTCAGTCCCTCGGCGATCGACTTGTCATAACCCCAGGTATTCATGCCGATGACGCGATCACCTAAAAACAATGGCCCGCCGGAATTGCCGTGGTTGATGGGCGCGTCGGTTTGGATATACAGCACCTTGTCGCCGGATTTTGCGGGCAGATTGATGCTGTAATGTTTGCGCACCGCGCTGATAACGCCCCGGGTGATGGAAAATTCTAGGCGGTTGGGGTGGCCAATGGCTTCTACGGTTTGGCCGACATCTATGGTCCGCCCGGTGTAAAAAGCTACCGGATTGCCGCGATCTTGGACCCGGATCAGGGCCACGTCGAGCAGCGCATCCTTGCCCAACACGGTGCCGTAAGTTTCCCGCCCGTCATACATTTTCATTTCGACAAAGCGGTGCTCATCAGCCACATGCCAGTTGGTCATGACCACATCGGGGGTGATAAAAAACCCCGACCCCATCGAGTATTTGCCGGTGTAAATGGCGACCACGCTGTTAAAGCGCGGGTCGTTCAAGGGGCGCGCATCAAAGGTGTTGGCGCGCACCGATTTGAGGTTGGCGTTGTGGTCTTTGAGCAGCGTGAGGCGCAATTTATCGACGTTCTTTTTGACGTTTTTGGCCTGTCTGCGTTTGTCCAAATAGTCCTTGATCAACGACGAAAGCTTGATGTCAAAGGTCGCTTTTTCCATATCATCAACGTCAATTTCGCGTTGGTATTCTTTGCTACGCTTGTTGAACTTAGGGTCATAGTGCGACATGCGGTAAGCAACCTTGAAACGGTGCTCTTCACTGGCGTCAAAATTGGACACCACATAGGTGCGGGTCTTGCGGTCCAATACAAAGGTGTTGACGCTCAAAAATCGCATCGCTTGGATGTCTGCGGCGTCAAATTCATAGGCGTACATCAAGGGCGAGCCGATGGCTTGGCTCTGGCTGGCGTAAGATTGGGGCTGCATGCCATTTAATGCCAAGCTGCTGGCGAAGCTTTCCCGGGCAATGGGGTCATCAGGGTCAACACTGGCGGGGCGCCCGACAAAGCCCAAAAACACAGTGGAGGGGATGGATTTGAGGCTCAACACCCGGCGTCTGGATTTGGCGCGGGTGACATCCAGAAAAATCGCATAACGCGGCCCCGTGCCCGGTCCCCCATAGGGGGCCAGGGCGTCGTCGAGGCTCATGCGTTCGGCTTCGATACCCAAGTCCACCTCGACGGACAGAGGAAAATCGATTTGCCCGGTTTGCAATAAGGCTTTGCTGGTGGTTTCCACCAGCGCGATGGACGTTTCGCCCGCCAGCAACTGCGCCACCCTAGGCGATCCGCCTTGAGCTGGAACCTCAGCGGCGAAGCTGACGGGCGCAAGGCTGACGATACAGATCACCGCCATTACGTTAGCGCACAACACGAGGGGCCATTTCCAAGTCTGGGTCAGATCAAAACTCATTGTTTTCTCATAACACACAAAATCAATCATCAGTATATGAGGTGCAAATTATCCCTGTCGAGAGGGCAATTCAGGCCGCGTAGGACTATTCGTCCTTATAAGGTCGTGCTAAAACCATGTTAGGGCACGATTTTGAGTGTCCTATTGGTTGATCAGTCTAGGAGAGTGAGCAAATGACGGCACCTGGCACCCCGCCCATCATCGGCGTCATCGGCGGCAGTGGTATTTACGATATCGACGGCCTTGAAAACACCCGCTGGCAAAAAGTCGAAAGCTCGTTCGGCGCGCCTTCCGACGCGTTGTTGTTTGGCGAATTGGACGGCCAGCAGATGGTGTTTTTGCCGCGCCACGGCAGGGGCCACAGGATTCCCCCGTCAGAGGTCAACTTCCGCGCCAATATCGACGCCTTGAAGCGCGCCGGCGTGACGGAAATTCTGTCCGTTTCCGCCTGTGGGTCGCTCAACGGTGAAATGCCGCCGGGCACCTTCGTGATCTGCGATCAATTCATCGACCGCACTTTTGCGCGGGAAAAAAGCTTCTTTGGCACCGGTCTGGTGGCCCATGTGGGGTTGGGCGATCCGGTGTGCACGCGCCTGGGCGACGCTTTGGAAGAAGCCGCGACCGAGCTGGGGCTCGACTTCAAGCGCGGCGGCACCTATCTGGCGATGGAAGGCCCGCAGTTTTCCACCCAGGCGGAATCGCATCTCTATCGCAGTTGGGGCTGCGACGTCATTGGCATGACCAATATGCCCGAAGCCAAATTGGCCCGCGAGGCGGAGATGTGTTACGCCACCGTCGCCATGGTCACGGATTTCGATTGCTGGCATCCCGACCACGATCACGTTACGGTCGACAGCATCATCAAAACCTTGCTGGATAATGCCGATAAGGGCCGCGCCTTGGTGAAAACCGTTGCCCCGAAATTATCCGGGCGTACTGTGAGTTGTACATCTGGCTGCCAAACCGCGCTGGACAGCGCCATCATCACCGCCCCGGACGCCCGCGATCCGGCCATGATCAAAAAGCTCGACGCCGTCGCCGGGCGGGTATTGCAGGGCTAAAAGATGCCCATGTCGGAAAGGTTAACACCATGAAAGTCAATGGAACTCCAATGCGCACCATCTGGGTGTCGAGCGACGGTCAGGCGGTGGATATCATCGACCAGACCAAGCTGCCGTTTGAATTTGACACCGTGCGTCTTGAAACAGTGGAAGAAGCGGCCCATGCCATCTTCGAAATGTTGGTGCGCGGCGCACCCTTGATTGGGGCTACGGCGGCTTACGGCATGGCGTTGGCGATGAAACATGATCCGTCGGACGACAATTTGCAACATGCCTATAAGGTGCTCTATGAAGCGCGCCCCACGGCGGTGAACTTGCGTTGGGCCATTGACGAGCAAACCGCGCACTTAAAGCCCCTAAAGCCGGCAAAACGTTTTGAAGCCGCGTGGAAGCGCGCCGCAGACATTGCCGATGAAGACGTTTCGATTTGTTCGAGCATTGGCGATCACGGTAAAGGTTTGATCCAGTCGGCTTATGAAAAGGTTGGCAAGTCGCGCCCGGTGAACATCCTCACCCACTGCAACGCAGGCTGGCTCGCCACCGTGGATTGGGGTACCGCCATCGCGCCGATTTACAAGGCGCATGAAGCGGGCATTCCGGTGCATGTGTGGGTCGATGAAACCCGTCCGCGCAACCAAGGTGCCAGCTTAACGGCATGGGAACTGGGCCAGCACGGGGTCCCCCACACGGTGATTGTGGACAATGCGGGCGGACATTTGATGCAACATGGCAAGGTCGATCTGTGCATCGTCGGCACCGACCGCACCACCCGCACCGGCGACGTGTGCAACAAGATCGGTACCTATCTGAAAGCCTTGGCTGCACACGATAACAAGGTGCCTTTTTACGTCGCGCTTCCGGGACCGACCATCGATTGGAATTTGGACGACGGCTTTAAAATTCCCATCGAAGAACGCGATGGCAGGGAAGTGACGTGGATGACCGGCAAGGACAAAGACGGTGTCGTGCGCAGCGTGCGCATTGTGTCCGAGGGTTCCAAAGCTGGAAACCCGGCCTTCGACGTGACTCCGGCGCACTATGTCAGCAAACTGATCACCGAGCGCGGTGTGTGTGAAGCCTCGGAACAGGGTTTGCGCTCGCTTTTCCCCGAAATGCCAGAAGCTTGGAGTTGACGGACCGATGCGCCACATCGATCTGAGAACCAAAATCATCAAGACCGCGTTGAGCCTCAATGAAACGGGCTTAAGCGCGGGCGCGTCGGGCAATGTGTCGGCACGGGTGCCGGATATAGACGGGGAGGGCTTTTTGATTACGCCGTCGGGCGTCAAATATCACAAGCTGCGCGCCGAAGACATTGTGTTCATGGACATGGACGGCAATGCCACGGGCGATTTTATGCCGTCGAGCGAGTGGCGCTTTCACTTGGACGTTTACAAACAACGTCGCTCCGCCAAAGCTATCGTGCATGCCCATCCGCCTTATGGGACCGCGCTGGCCTGCCTGAACAAAGACATTCCGTCGTTTCATTACATGGTCGCCGTCGCGGGTGGCAAGGACATCCGCTGTTGCAAGTATGAACCGTTCGGCACCCCTGAACTGTCTGCCGCCGTGCTGGAAGCCTTAGCCGGACGCAGAGCCTGCTTGATGAGCCATCACGGACTGATCGCGTTTGGTGACAATTTGGAAAAGGCCCTGAGCTTGGCCGTTGAGGTTGAAGTGTTGGCCCAGCAATACCAGTTGGTACTGCAAATGGGTGCGCCGGAGTTGCTGAGTGAACAAGAAATGGAAGACGTCCTGCACCGCTTTTGGACCTATGGCGACAACGCCCAAAAGGTCGAAAACGAAAAACGTCGCAAACCGCGCAAAGGCTGGACCGCCAACGTCACGTACCCCAAACGCACCCCGTTTTACAAACGCCCGGACGAAAAAGACAGCCTTTAGCCGTTCGGCTTTCCGTCTTGGTCGGATGCTGTTAGGCGATGAGATAAGTGGTGCTTGTGGCTGAAAAAAGTCTTGATATCATCGCCGAGAATTTTGAAATTCCCATTGATCATTTGGGCTTGCAGTTTTCCGTCGTTGACCAATCGGATCACACTTTTGCGGTCGGTTCCCAATAGTTTAGCCACTTCAGAACTGTTGTAGAGGCGACTGTCTTGGACTTCGTGGGGGAAGAAGAATTTACGAAGCTTCAATCCGCCAATAACCAAAATACCGACATCGCGCACCAAGGCCGATGCCGTGCGAATGAGCGCAAATACGGCGGCTGCGTTTGCCATGTCAAATGTCCTTACCTGATATCTTCGTCGTGGCCGCTTGTGAACGGGGCGTTGCCAATCCACTTAAATAATTGAGAACGTTTTGCCCGATGATCCGGTAATTCTTGCCGACGAGTTTTGCGTTGATCTCACCGCAGCGAATCAGCCTCACCACCTCAAGCCGTTCGACTTTGAGGAACTTTGCAATATCGGCGGTTGAATAAATGGTGGTGGGTTCGAGTTTATGTTTGAGGGGGAACGTCCCCATCAAAATCACACCGGCCAAAATATCCGCCAGTTCCGCAAGAATGGTGATCATGGGTCGAATGACCGCCATCCCCGTGCGTCCCACCGTTTCAAATACAGCCATCTCTACCCCCGCGTTATCATGTTCTCATGCATTCTACCCCATTGACGAACAAAACAAAACACAACGATTTAAGTCAGTTCTGGTTTATGGAGGCATTTTTTCGGTTTCATCTGGAGGCGCTGCGCCGTACTCCCCAGGGCTGGGGTGAAGACCGGCCTTACGGCACCAGGATCGATGGCGGGGCATGCCCAAGGGTTCTTGGTGAACCTGGACTTCGGCGTTGGGAAAGACTTCTAAAATCGTGTCAATCGCCTCTTCGGCAAACCGATGAGCATCCTTGAGGGGCAGGTCTGGATCCATTTCAACATGGAGCTGGATAAAGATTTGATCCCCGGCGGATCGCGTGCGCAGATCGTGGACATCGTGAATGCGCGGATGGGATAGGGCGATGGTGCGAATTTGGTGGCGTATCTCGTCAGATAATTCGCGGTCCAGCAAAATACCGATCGCTTCGCCGAGGATTTCCTTGGCGTTCCAGGACAAATAGGCGGCGATGGCCAAGGCGATGACGGAATCGATCCATACAACTCCGCCAGCACTGGCAATCAGCAACGACACAACGATGCCCAAATGCATCATCACGTCGGCTTTGTAGTGCAGGGAATCCGCTTTTACCACCAACGACCCGGTCAGCCGGACCACCCTTTGCTGATAGGCCACCAGCCCCACCATCAACACGATGACGCCGACCATGGAGGCAATGCCCCAGTCGGCATTTTCGATGGCATGCGGATGGAGGAAGCGGTCAACCGCCTCAAACGCAATCATGATCGCCGCGCCGATGATGAAAGCCGACTGCGCCAAGGACGCCAGCGGCTCAAACTTGCTGAAACCGAACCTATGGGCGGGATCGGCGGGTTGCAGAGCGCGGCGCACCGCCAGGAAATTCACCACCCCCATGGCATTGTCGAGGATCGCATCCATCAACGAGCTTAAGACACTGACGGACCCAGTGGCGACCCAAGCACCGACCTTCATGGACAGCATAACCATGCCAATGCCTAAGGACAGAGCGGTGGCGGTTTTTTTCAGACGCGCGATGTCTTGGGGGGGTAAATGGAGAATTGCCATCACCAACGCTCGCTTTTAACCTTTAAGATTTAGACGTTCGCAGCTTGGAGGCGGGCGCTTTGGGTTTGTGCAGCATCTTGTAAAGAGCATAGCTGCCCGCGCCGACCAAGGCCGCAAGGAAAATGGGTCCGCCCAAGCCGCCAAGCCCCAGGCCCAGTTTTAAGCCGCCCGCCTTGCCGGCAACAAAACCACCACCCGCGCCACCGCCCGCTGCGATGGCCGCATGATGCGCCGCACCCCAACCCATGCCGGATCCTATGCCTGCTCCAGCCCCTGCTCCAGCCCCTGCTCCAGCCCCGGCGCTTTTAATGCTGACGGCTTTGCTGGCGATACCTTGGATATTGGTGAGATTGGACAGGGTATCGGAAATGTCTGTTACTGTGTCAGCTTTTGCAGGGGTATTGTGCGCGCGGCCTTTGCTCATGGTGTGGTCCTTTTAGGGCTCAAAGTGAACGGACATTATACGCGATCAACGCGGATCAGGCGACAGGGGAAACTGTACACAGTCGAAAGCCCCCACCTGATCAGGTGGGGGCTTCGTTCGTTCGACAAGTGCCTTGCGTTCGCAAGTGCTGGGCGTTAGCTCGGCATTTTGTGATCGTCGAGATCTTTCTGGTACTGCTCCTGATACGGGCCGTGGGTATATTCGTCCAGGCAAATGCGGCTCCAGATACGGCGTTTGAGCGCGTATAGCATGCCTGTCAGCAAGAACAAGTACAACATGACCTTGATGCCCAGCGATTTGCGGGCTTCCAGCTCGGGCTCTGCGGCCCAGGCGAGGAAGGTCACGATATATTTGGCTTCTTGCTCCAGATCAACGGTGGAACCATCTTCAAATTCAACGGACTCGCCGCTAATCGGCTGCGTCATGAAGATCTGGTTGCCAGGGAAAAACTCGTTGTAGCTCGTCCCTTCGGCCACTTCGATGTGCTCGGGAATTTCATCTTTGTAGCCCATCAGCAGGCTATAGATGTAGTCCGGACCGCCAGCGCGGGCCTTGGTGATCACCGACAGATCCGGCGGGAATGCGCCGCCGTTGGCATAGCGTGAGGCCTTTTCGTTGGCGAACGGAGAGACAAAACGATCTGAGAGGCGAGCGGGACGCATGAACATCTCGCCTTCCTCGTTGGGGCCGTCTTGGACTTCGTATTCGGCGGCCACCGCCTTGGCGTCGTCCTCACTCCAACCGATATCCACCAAGTTACGGTAAGACATCAGGTTCATGGAGTGACAACCACTACAAACGCTGAAGAAAATCTGCCCGCCACGTTTGATCGCGGTGCGATCAAACGTGCCGAAGATACCTTCGAAGGACCATTTGATGTCGATGGGCTTCGCCACATCGCCGGAAGCTTGTGCCGGAGATGATAGGCTCATGCCAAGACCTAAGCTTAGGCCCATTGCAGCTGATATGAGAAGTTTACGCATGGCTTAATCCTCCTTCGTGCGGCAATTTTTTGACACTTCTTCAAAAATGCTGCTGGGAAGCGGTTTGGGCTTCTCAAGCTTGCCGACCAGCGGCAACAGAACACAGAAGTGGAAAAAGTAATAGCCAGTCGCCAACCGACCCAAGACCAGATAGATGCCTTCAGCCGGGCGACCGCCCAACCAGCCTAAGAACAAGCAGTCTGCAACAAAAATCCAGAACAGTTGTTTGAAGACGGGACGGAAGGTGGCAGAGCGGACCTTGGACGTGTCCAGCCACGGCAGGACGAACAAAATCAGCACGCCGGCAAACATTAAGATCACGCCACCGAGTTTATCGGGAACCGCACGTAAGATCGCGTAGAACGGCAAGAAGTACCATTCCGGCAAAATATGCGGCGGGGTGACCATCGGGTTGGCCGGGATGTAGTTATCGGCTTCACCGAAAAAGTTCGGGTAGAAGAACACGAAAAACAAGAAGAAGATCATGAAGATGCCCAGGCCGAACAGATCTTTAATCGTGTAGAACGGGTGGAATGGCATCATGTCTTGCGCGGTTTTGATGTCGATACCCAGCGGGTTGGAAGACTTGTGCACGTGCAGCGCCCACAGGTGAACCACAACCAACATGACCAAGATCATCGGCAGCAGGTAATGCCACACGAAGAAGCGGTTGATGGTCGGCATATCGACTGAGAATCCACCCCAAATCCACACCACGATGTAATCACCGACGAGTGGAATTGCGGAGAACAGGTTGGTGATAACCGTTGCGCCCCAGAAACTCATCTGCCCCCAAGGTAGCACGTAACCCATAAATGCGGTGGCCATCATGGCGACATATATAACCACGCCGACCATCCACAAGATTTCGCGCGGTGACTTGTAAGAACCGAAGTACATCCCACGGAACATATGGATATAGACCACGATGAAGAACATCGAGCCACCGTTCATGTGCAAATAGCGCAACAGCCAACCATAGTTCACGTCGCGGACAATGCGTTCCACACTGGCGAACGCCACATCGGCATTCGGCTGGTAGTTCATCGCCAAGAAGATACCGGTGACGAGCATAATTACCAAAATGATGCCCGCGATGGAACCGAAGTTCCACCAGTAGTTCAGATTTTTCGGTGTCGGATAGGCGATGACGTTGGCTTCAGCATAGCTGAAAATTGGCAGACGATCGTCAATCCATTGAACCAAGCGGTTCGAGCTTTGTGTATGTTTCATGGCCAGCCTCACCCAATCACAATGTTTGTGTCGTCCGTGAACGCATACGGCGGCACAGGCAGGTTGAACGGTGCCGGACCCTTGCGGATACGACCGGAGGTGTCATAGTGCGAACCGTGGCAAGGGCAGAACCAACCACCAAAGTCACCACGTTTGTCGCCCAAAGATTGACCCGACGGGATACAGCCCAAGTGTGTACACACGCCCACTGTAATCAGCCATTCGACTTTTTGCACGCGGGCGGCGTCTTCTTGGGGATCACGAAGATCCGCGAGATCGACGCTCTCGGCAGATGCAATTTCTTCGGCCGTGCGACGACGAACAAAGACCGGCTTGCCGCGCCACATGACGGTGATCGCTTGGCCGACATGAATTGCGGACAAGTCCACTTCAGTCGATGAAAGCGCCAGAACGTCTTTGGCGGGGTTAATGGAATGAATAAAGGGCCATGCTGCGAGGGCGACCCCCGCCACGCCAAGCGTGGTTGTGGAAATCAGAAGGAAATCGCGGCGCGGGCCGTCCATATCTTCAGGGGTATTCGTGGGATTATCCGTCATGATGACGCCTTTCCTGACCATGGTCACAGGTTCTCGTCCGTGCGAGAGGCGGACGGCTTGATTCAGGGGAGTTTTGAAGCTTTTTCGCTACTCCTGGGCAGCGATTACGCTGTCCATTGTGTGGACCTGAGTGCCATCCTGCAAAAGTGTTAACTGGGTAGCCACAAAAAATGGCTACCCGAGTCCGGCTTCGGTATATAAGAAATCCACACAAGAAAAAAGGAAAAAAACAGCGCTTACCTAATATAATGGTGCTGCAGTTGCGAAATAAAATGGATAAAAGTGTTAAAAATCATGAAATTAGCCCTCTTTCAGCCCGATATTCCTCAAAACACGGGCACATTGCTGCGCACCTGCGCGTGCTTGGGCGTGGAGGCCGATATTATAGAGCCGTGCGGGTTTGTCTTTTCAGATCGCCATTTGAAGCGTTCTGGCATGGACTATTTGGACTTGGCGCACATCACCCGGCACATGTCGTGGCAGGCCTTTCGCGCCAAACGCCAAGGTGAAGAAGGTCGGCGCTTGGTCTTGCTCACCACCAAAGGGGCGGTGCCCTATACAGAATTCAACTTTTTGCCGACGGATGTGGTGCTGTTGGGATCGGAAAGTCAGGGCGTGCCGGACGATGTCCACGACGCGGTCGATGCGCGCTTGACCATTCAGATGGTGCCTCGGGCGCGGTCGCTGAACATCGCGGTGGCGGCGGCGATGGTTTTGGGTGAAGCCCTGCGCCAAATCTGAGCTTTCTAAATGGGCCTTAATTATGCGACTGCGTTTTGATGAGCTGGTCCAGTTGATCCAGACACGCGGCGCGGTCGGGGCGGAAGTCTTGGGCGCGCCACCAGTTTTGTACCTGTTTGAGCAAAGCGCCAATGTTCGGCCCGTGTTTGACGCCGCGGTCCAAAAGGTCACGGCCTTGCAGCGGGAAGGGGACAGCGACAAAGTCGCGGGCGGTTTTGATCATTTCCAGCCATCTTTGGGTGCGCGCCGGGGGCAGGTGAGCCTTAAACGCCAGTTCGCCAGCCCAGCCGATCAGGGCGCGGTCCACAACCAAGCTGCCACCGACTTTATCGCAGGCGATGCGTAGGTCTTGGTCCGTCATCTCTGGCGTGATTTTCGGTGTGGTTTTGCACATGCCGACAAGGTGGGAGGTTTCAAAATTTGAAAATTTTAAGCGCGCCGCCACCTGGGCTGTTTGTTCCGGCTGAATGTCGGGCTTGAGCAAGGCGGCCAAACGCCGCACCGGGTCAACGTGGACGTTATCAATTTTCACCGCGCGCTCCACCAGCCACACCAACATGCGTAAACGCCCAACACCGCCCGCTTCGGCTAAAATGAAATCGAGAACCTTTTCGGCGCGCATCAAGGTGATGGTGTCGGCGGGGTTGGGGGCGGTGAGGATGCGAAACATCTCGCCGCGCACCCTTTCGCCCGAAAGTTCGGGTAGGCGCGACGCCAGCTTGCGACAAGCTACAAGCGCTTTTTTGCTGGCTGGGGGCTTGCCGTATTGGGCGTAAAAGCGAAAAAATCGGAGCAAGCGCAAAACGTCTTCATTGATGCGTTGCTCGGCCTCGCCGACGAACCGCACCCAGCCTTTGCCCAGATCTTCCAGGCCTTCGTAAGGGTCGTAGATATTGCCCAACTCGTCGCACGATAGGGTGTTGATGGTGAAATCACGCCGCGCCGCGTCTTGGGTCCAGTCGTCGGTGAATTGCACACGGGCGTGGCGGCCGAAGTTTTCCACATCAATGCGCAGGGTGGTGATTTCAAAATGGTGGGCGTCGACTATCGCTGTGACGGTGCCGTGTTTGATGCCGGTGGGGATCACGCGAATGTTGGCGGCAGCTAAAATTTTCATAACCCGTTCCGGCTCTTCCGGGGTGGCAATGTCGATGTCTTGGGCGGCGCGACCCAGCACGGCATCGCGCACGCAACCGCCGATAAAACGCGCTTCGGCCCCGGCGGTGCGAAAGGCGTCCATCACCGCTTTGGTGGGCGGCGCCGTCATCCAGGGTTGGGGGGGGATCAGTCCGGTCGGTTTCACGCGCGCTGCCTCTGCCCGATCACTTGGGTTTTGGAGTAAACTCACCATCAATGATCACGCCGTCCTTTTCATAAGGGGGACGGTAGATACTGTCTGGCGTGTTTTTGGGGCCAAGGAAAACCGACAGCACCAATCCCACCAAGGTCAGGGTGACACCTGCCAAGATCAGACGGAACCACGGCATCTTGATGTCAAAGTCTTCGGGTTCGGTGTGATCGCCATGGACTCCTTCGGGGGTTCCTTCGGCTTTGGCTTTGGCGCGATTGGCCATAACCTGTTTGCGCACCCATTGGATCCACATGAAATACAACACCGTTGGCAGGACCAAGGGCAAGATATAGGAAATGAAGATGCGGGCCATGGGCTCCCCCGTAAGGTTTTGAGATCGCGTAAAGGCTTATCAGGTCGCACCGCATTCGTCTATGGCGCGGCGTTTGGCGGGCCTTTGAGCACGTGGTAGAGATCCATGATCATGCCCGCCGTTGCCCCCCAGATGAAATAGTCTTGAAAAGACATGGCGTGAAAAAACCGCTGAGCGCCGGCAAATTCACGGGTGTGGCGCTGGTGGTTTTTGGGCTCCATGAGAAACCCCAGTGGCACTTCGAACACTTCGGCCACTTCATGGGGGTCAGCGATGAGATCAAACGGCGGGGTGATGATGGCGACGATGGGGCTGACTTCAAACCCCGTACGGGTCACATAGGTTTTGAGCGCGCCGATGATTTTAATGTGGCGGGCGGGTAGGCCGATTTCTTCTTCGGTTTCGCGCAAGGCTGCGGCCACTGCGTCGTGGTCGTCGGGTTCGATGTGTCCACCGGGAAAGCTGACTTGGCCGGGATGGTGTTCCAAGTGATCGGTGCGCCGGGTGAGCAGCAAGGTCAGGTTGTCGCCATGGTCCACCAACCCCACCAACACCGCCGCCGGGCGCAAAGGGGTCTTGGGGCGAAAGTCTGGATTGAGATCATGGTCACCCCGCACGGGCTGCGGGACGTGTGCTGAAGAGGCTTCATAGTCGCTTAGACGCTGGACAATCCAGTCGCGCTCAAATGGTTGTCTCAAGACGTTGCGCCTGATTTTCTGGGGCCTAATTTACGAAGCATCTGCGCCCTGTAAGGACCCCAGTGGAAAAAAAGAGCCGGAACTCCACACACCGAAAATTTCTTCATCATCCAAATCCAATGCCGCGCCCCGTTCGACAAGTTCGTAATACACGGCGCGTTCTATGCGGGCCTCAATGGCATTGGGCAGCATCACATAGGGGGTCATGGCGCCAGTCTGAGGGCTGGGTTTCATCAGTATCGGTATATCTTCGGAAATTGTGACCAGTTTGTCCACATTGGTGCGAAAGCTGATGGTTTGGTCTTCGCCTTCGCCATGGGTGAACATTTCGGTGATGACAAATGGCGCGTCTTCGACTTCGATGCGGCCCATTTCCGTTGGCGAGATCAGCCAATAAACGCCATCGTCCGCGCGCACCAAAAGAGAGGCAAACAGGCACACCATTTCTTTACGCCCAATCGGCGTGCCGTTGTAGTACCACACGCCCGCCAAATCGATGCGAATGTCTAAATCACCACAGTAATTGCGCCCGTCCAAAGGGATCGGTAAATCCAGTGTGGGGTGGGGGATGTTTTCAGCGAAGAAATCAAAATTTCCTTCTGGTACGCGTCTGCCCATAGCCGTTCTGCCGCCCTTTTAACTGAGACCCCACATAAGACCCGCTCGGGGCCCTTCGTTTTTTCGGTAAATCCCTACCGTCAATGGTGATATAGGGACTGGCCATCAGATGAAAAGGGAAAAATGCACACGTTGTTGTGAAAACATCTTCAGCTTTCGGTCCAACCGGGGGTGTGCCGGAACCATTCCACCAAAAAGTCGACGAACGCGCGGACTTTGGGGGAAAGGTTGCGGCTGGACGGATAAACCGCATAAACACTAAGCGGATCGTCATGAAAGGCCTCTAGGGCGGGTTCCAATTTGCCCTGAAGCAAGGCGTGATCGACGATGAACGAAGGGCCATAAAAAATGCCCACGCCTTGCACGGCGGCGGAACGGATCACAACATCGTTATTGGTTGTGAGCGGGCCGCTGATTTTCACACTCAGCGGTTTGCCGTCCTCTTTAAAGGTCCACTCGCCAGGGGTAGAAAGGTACGCATAAATGATGCCCTTGTGGTGGCGGAGCTCAGCGGGGTGGCTGGGTTTTCCGTGTTTTAGCCAGTAGGCAGGGGCTGCGC
>FLOH01001430.1_pt1 | contig 37381 bp, 44 predicted proteins | sample 756751 | NCBI WGS metagenome assembly FLOH01 (sample SAMEA4026879, study PRJEB14308) | marine metagenome | biome: coastal water; material: water | depth 74 m
GTTGATAAATGAAGTAACGTTGTTCCTGTGTCAATTGTTTGTAAGTACTCATAAGTCACTTTACTCTTGCCGGAGAAAATGGCGGAGCTTACAAGCAGTTGGCCATTTACACTAGCAGTTAGAACTGCACTGATGAGAACAGAATTAATTTTCTCTTTGACGATTGAATCAGAAACCCCCAGGCCTTGTCTGCGCTACGCTTCGACAAGGCCTGGGGGTTTCTGATTCATTAGAGATATCTATTTCCTTAACAGTACAGTCAGGTTAAGTTGCACTTATGAATTGAATTCGGGAAACTTTATCCCGTGACCCAGTTATAGTGCGAACAGTTCAGTGAAGCATGAAGTTATAGCTATTGGCCGGAAATAGGTGTTTTGTGATTATATTTCGGCTACTGCTTTAACCCATTTTTAATCGTTGTCTCTCAAAAATAGGACAACTTTCTGTGGGCATTATTCATAGTGTAGACCGGTTTCCTATAAAATATTCAATAATTATCTTATTGTCTCTGCAAGACACCGAACAACAGGGATTCCTCAGATCTCTGCCATACCATATTTGAGAATCAGACTGATTTAGAAAATTTACTGTAAGGCGTTTAATTCAAACAGTGGGAGCAATGTGATTTGAGGGCTGCTGAATGAGCGACTGATGATATCAATCGTAGATAATCGGTGAGTTTGTAAATTAAACAATGCTGTAAACCAAAAAACAGCCGCAGTTAACCTGGAAGCCGAAATTGCGGCTGGTACGGGTAAAATCTGCAGTGTATATCGAAAAAAAACTAATACTCCTGCAAAAATAAGGAGCACATACGTTTTCAGATATTTGAAATTAAATGGTGCCGGCACCACGAATCGAACGCGGGACCTACTGATTACAAGTCAGTCTCTAAACTGAATTTATAACACAATTTTGAAGTAACTTAATACTTTTCATTTCTCATATTTTTTCTTCTCATTCCTTCCTTTTCATAATTTTATGAAATTGAAGAGGAATAGAGAAATGCTGTCAAAAATAAACCACCATCCTTTTTTAATTGCTACCATCTGTAGCTCTAAAGGAGGCGTTGGTAAAACAACCCTCACCGCCAATCTCGGTGCCCTGCTTTCTGACATGGGCCTGCGAATATTAATAATTGACGCAGATAAACAACCCAGTCTTTCCAGTTACTACCCAATAACGGAACGCTCAATTGATGGATTCACTTCATTAATTAAAGAGCACAATATTGAAACCAGCATCAGTAAAACATCCGTTGGCTGTGATCTTGTCATCAATGACGACCTGGATGATGCATTAAGCAACTGGATCATACACACACCCGACGGTCGCGTGCGCCTCAAGCACGTCCTTAAACTACTCAAGAATAGCTACGATATCATCTTCATCGATACGCAAGGAGCCATAGGCCCTTTACAGGATATTGGTGTTTTGGCGGCAGATTTTTTAATTTCCCCCATCATTCCTGAAACTATTTCAGCGAAAGAGTTCGCCAGAGGCACCATGGCTATGTTTAACCGGTTACGGCCCATGGCAAATCTTGGTGCGCCACTGGGTAATTTATGCGGCATCATTTACAAAAAAGACCGAACAGCCATAGCTGACTTAATTAGTCAGGAACTGAAATCCCTGGAACATAACCCATCACTTGATGGTATTCGCATTATTGAAACCGCAGTACCTGCCCTATCTGCTTATACAAAGGCAGCATTGGAGCAGGTTCCTGTACACCAATTTGAGCGGACTCGCTCAGGGCCAACCGATAGCGCATGGGAGACCATGCATGAAATCGCCAGAGAATTATTTCCGCATCTGAGTGGAGCCATTGACAAGCGGATAACTGAAAATGCAGGAGGTCGCAATAATGACTAACAATAAGCAGACCGCAGAACAGGTTAAAAATCTTCTAGGCGTTGGGTATTTTGAAAATCCACGGGCAGTACAGGACAACGACCCGATTGAGGTCGTATCGATGAAAATTCATATCGATAAGATACAAAAATATGACCGTAATCCACGCCAGTCCAAAAATCCAGAATACAACACACTACTGGAGTTATTACGCGCCAATGGGCAGGAGGAAGCGTTAACTATTACCCGACGACAAGGAGATGAGAGTTACATCATTCGCCGTGGTGGTAATACGCGACTGGAAATCATGACCATGCTTTACCATGAAGCCGGAGATCAGCGATTTGAAATCATCGATTGCCTCTTCATGCCCTGGACCAGTGAGTCCGACTGTATTGTCGGTCACTTAAACGAAAATACCTCGCAGGGCAGAATGACCCTGATTGACAAGGCCCGAGGCTATCGGCATTTCAAACTGGAGTATGAAAAAGAGCACGGCGTTGAAGCGTTAGGCCAGCGCAAACTGGCTGAACTTCTAAAAGCTAAGGGTTCACCGGTTAATCACGGCTCTTTAGGCATCATGAACTACGCCCTCGATGTACTCGAATCCGCGATACCGGAGACCCTTTCAAGGGGTCTGGGTAAGTCACAAATTGAAAAACTCAAGCGAGTAGACCAGACCTTTCACCGACTGGCTGAGGCCCATAACTTATACGACCATGCAACACGAGACGAACAGATCAAAGCAGAGTTTCATCGGCTACTGTCGGATCACGATGGGGATGAATGGGATATGGAACTGGTATTACACGAGTTCTATCAACGCCTGGGAGGCTTACTGAACCAGGTGCCCTACAACAGGCTTAAATTTGATATCGACGAATGTCTGCAACGTGACCCGTGGAAGATTGATTTAATGTCCACGCTAAAAGATGACCCAAAACCCATCATAGAGCTGGAACCCAATGGGGAATCATCCGCTGCAAATGTAACCGCACTAACCACACAATCCACTACGTCTTCACAAAACTCCAACAGCCAAAAAACTGAAAAGCCTGTTCAACGAAAAACTACTCAAGAAGGTAATGATCAGAATCTACAACAACTCATCCAGCAACCATACCTGGCACCTCCATCCACTGAGCGTCCGTTAACCCTGCCGGAAAATGCATACACGGCAGGAGAGTTTGATCTGAAATCCATGCGAGCCAGAATTTACGTTCTGGCCTTGCAGTTCGCAAAATCAACCCGCATACAGGATTGTTTGCTCAACTGGAATGCGGGTTATGGCTACTTCATGGATTTACCGAGGGCAAAGCTTTTATCCGCCATGACGCCAGATCAGAGTAATCAAGACTGGGAATTCCAATCCATTACCAACCGCTTAGTCAAGGATAGGGATGAGGTGTCTCGCGCACTGTCCTGGTGGTTACTCTGGCAGGCACAGGGCATCATCGACCACACCACGGAATGCTCGGTACCTGGATACCACTTGATGCCGGAATGCATGATGAAAACATTAATCAACCAGCTCTACGACCCTGACAACACGAGCAACCGATTGATGACCAGTGCCGCGACGAAAATGCAGATGCATTTGGGGGGATATGAGCATCCCGTTGATATATCCCTCGCCTACACGTACATCAAGCCATCTAACATGATGAAGTATATCGATCTACTGGAGGCTAGAACACAACTGCAGACATATATTGAAGAACACCACATTAATCTATGGAAGGAGATCTAAACATGGCACTAAATAAAGAATCTGAGCTAAACAATGCAATCCTACTCTACATCTGTGAATGCCAGGTTCATGGAGACTTTATGGCTCTTAACGCACTGGGAATAGGGGGTGAAATTTTGCATAAAATCAAAGGCATGACCATCACAGAAATTTTACACACCTCTAATATCAGATCATCCTTTATCAAGAGCATACAGATCGACAGCGAGATATTAGGACACCTGCTGAACCGAGCCAGTAACGAAAAGAAGTCAGAGAACATTCTAAATCAGCTGATTTTACGAGGTGCACCGCTACAACTGGTTAAGGATCTAAACGGTATTAACGCCGTAGAGTTCTCGACCCTGCGACGATTGCAGAATGTTGAGTACCGTGGTCGAACCAACTTACCCACGTTTGAACAGGAGCAAATTATTTTTAATGCCTGTAAAGGTATCGATATCACCAACACTGGGAATTTAACCGGCGAGCAATGGATTGACCTATCAGAAAAAACAGACCTACCCATTCGACTGATCTACAAGGTCATTTGTGAAAACGAGGAGGTAACCCGTGAGCAAATTAACTAGCGACCCTTACGACAAGTTGGCTGAACTGGAAAAAACGATTCAGGCATCGACTAAGGCCGTTCGAGGTAAATCAAAAATAGGGCATGATGCCCTATTATTTTTAAATACTCGATACGAATCGTTTCCGGTTTCGATACAGCATGACCCACTCATTTCATCGAATGCAAAGTCGGTGTACAACAATCTGTGGATCTGGGCAAAAACGAAGCAATCCAATGCCCTGGCGACCAGCCTGTTTCCTGATTATAAGTGGATCATGCGAGCCGCCAGTATCAGTCGAGGTACTCTGGCAGCCTGCATGACACAATTGCGCCTCCAGCGATACATCACCTTGTATCAAAAAGTGCGTAATGAAAATAACCAATTTGTAGGCAACGATTACATACTTAACGACGAACCCACCCCTATCTCTGACACCCTGTCGCTGGATAAAGACTATATCCCGTATGTAAAAAGTCATCTAAAGAGACTACACCGTCATCAGCACGTCCAAATGCTGGCCATCTCAGCGATGAAGTCGATTGAGCAGCACGTACGGAACTCCGATGATCCCTTCAGCCTACAGACACAAATAGAGCGCATTGAAACACGTCAACAAGCGAATCAAATTATTCAGCAACGATTATTCCCAGAAGAAGTAAACCCTGACCTACCCCAGCCTAAACATTATTATGGTATTCCCATCGAAGAATATGAAGCACTGGTGAGTCGAGTTCATAAAGTGAACTTGGAGGGAGCGGGCCTAGTTCACAAAGTGAACTCGGACATGAACATGGCTCAAAAAAACCAAGCCCAAAAAGTGAACTCGGCTCAAAGCCTTACAGATCAAGCAGTTCATAAAGTGAACGCGGACATGAACTTGGAAGTGAACTTCAGTAGTAGTAGTTATTTATATAATACAACTACTACAGATAAAGCCGAGTTCACATTTAACGACAATGACAACCAACACTCCGAAGTATTAATATTTCCAGAGTTTGAGTTTCCCAATGAAAAGATCAGCTGTGAATTGTGTGTGCTCACGCTCCCCAGAGAACACCAGCAACCGATGCTGGATGAACTGGCCGGTAGAATGGCCGATAAAACCAAGGACAAAGTCAGGAACCCAGTAACGTACCTCAAAAGGCTGATTCAAATTCATCAAAATGGAGACATGACCTTTACCAGCTATAGCGCACAACAAGCCGCATTGCGTGACCCTCGAGTATCAACCCACAAGCAACCCGATAAGGATAAACAACTTTCCATTCGTGAACTGAAATCTGAGATACAGCATCTGGATCGATTGATTCAATTTGGAATAAGCCAAGGCCAGGAGCAGCACCTGTTGATTGATCAACGTGATGATAAGCAAAAGCAGCTGGACGAATTAACTCGACAGCAACAGATGACAGGGTAGGGTAAAGAGAACAAATAGAGAAGTGGTACCGGGGGTACCACCCAAATTATATTTATACTGTATAAATGTATTTTATAGAAAAGACGTAAAAGAACATGCTCGGCACGCTGAATCATGTCGCGAGTTACCGGGAAAAATAATAAGTGTTTAACGGTGAATAAAACATTCTGCATTGAGCAAATGAGTAGCGCATTGTTGAATACAGACTGTTTACCAACAATTGAAGAGGATAAAGAGATGAGTGAAGCTAAACGAAAAAAAACACACGGCCCGGGTGGACTGACCAGTGAAACCAGTATTTTATTACATACCCGCCAGGCCATGATGATATTCGATGGACGACAGGAAACAGAAAATAAACCGGCCATCTACGGTGTACCGAGATTCTCTGGTTCAGTGAATCAGATTTACAAAGATGCCATGGCTGACGATCCATGGGCAGACTGGTGGTTAATTAAAATTGATGAACATATCGACCGTGCCAGAATGAAGCTCAACGAGTTTAAAGAAGAGTTTAAGGCGCTATACCCCAACTCTCCGTCTATCAACATTAATACCGCTGAATCGACAGAGCCAGAGACCAGACCGTTAAATTTTCCAACACCGTCTTTCGCGTATCGCATGGGCTATCTGGTGGTTGAGTATGATCGATTCTGTTGCGAGGTATTAGGCATGAGGCATGTAGGACTATTAACTCGAGTTAAAGCCGAACGCTATTTGAATTTAGGCGGTAAAGCCTTGCGGGCTGCCTTGCAATCTGGAACAGGGTACCGACATCAAGGCGTTACTCGCAACGACGCGCTAGCAAATAATCCAAAGGCACAAAAAGCCTCGCAGCTAATGGGGCAGGTGCCTGCTGATATTATGGACATGAAACGTCGATCTGATTTTGCCCCAGAATTGCGCCAATACAATCCGAATGATGAGGAAGAGGCTAGTAACGATATTGATATGTCCGATAAAAAAATAAATGCTGTTGGATAAGGCTAGGAGTAAACTCGATGAACAGTAACGATAAATTTTTTAACCTTCTGGAGCAGGTCCCACGAAGTGCTGCGTTATGGGACAAGGCAGCAAAGAGTTTAAATACAGATGCTTTTGAACAGGCTTTAGGAGGCATGAGCCATGGAGAGGTTCATATGGCTAAATTTTTTGCAGCCGTCTGGTTCAATAATAACGAGCAATACGGTTTTGATATTGTAGATGCAGTATCTTGTATTGATGCAGAGGATCGAAAACTAATCGCGGAATGGATAACCAACCCATTTTGGCCGTAAGCCTCGAATAAAAAACGATCAATATGCGCCCATTTACTACCAACAGGACGACACTTTTATGGACAATACTAAAAAAGGAATTGACGCTTCTTTTGCTGCAATGCATCTCATCGAAATTAATCTAGGCAAAGAAATTTTCATGCGGCTAAACCTGGCGGCAAAAGAAATTATATTGGATACCTTGCAACAAGAGCTACAGAAACTAGACAGTCTCGATTTGCAAAAAATTCATCAATACAAGCTATTACCTCAAACTGGACTAGGGCATAGCCTCTCTGGCGCAACTAGGGCAAAGACTCTTTTGCTAAAGGGTTCTATTAACCCTTTAAGGGTAAGGGAGGGTGATTGTGGCAATTCAGGAGAAAGTGATGTTTCGCCAATATAGAGAGGTTTTAGTTCGAGTAGAAAATATTGACTCAAATATCCGTAAAGTAACTCTGGTACGCGAACAACTGATTGATTCGTTTAACGAGTCACTTGGCGGCTTGAGATTATCCATGCGTCTTCGTAAACGATCTGGTGGCCTTTTAGCCTGGCGCAATATAGCGGTTCGTGGGAACCAGCAGCGCGATCATGATTTGCTACATTACCAGAATGACCTGGTGCGTTTGCCACAAACGGTAAGAGCGGAATTGCTGCAATTTGAAAAAAAGCGAATTTTATTGAATTTGAATTTTTCCCTGCTTCAACACGAGTCAAAACAATTGAACCATGCTTTAAAAAAAATCGATGCCAACACAAGTTTTCTTGAATCAATGGCCTCGTAAAAAACCTTTTTTAATAATAAAAAAATAGATCAGCCTTAAATTAACAAAAAGTCTTGCCGATAATATTGATACCTGTATTATTTAATCCATCAGAGAGATTACCCAATAGTCATTCTGATCACTTCTGCACTACCCAAGGCCCACCCAATCTCAAGGTGGGCCTTTTTTTTGCCCGTCTTAAAAAGTTATTTAAGCAAAAAATCATAAGCCGTGGTTTACCTTTTCTTAATCTGAATAATAACAAGCTCTTTCAAAACAATATTGATCTACGGAGCAAATGAAATGGGTAACAAATTTTATGGTGAAGGTAATCTTGGGAATGATCCAGAGTTAAACAATACTGAAAATGGCAATGATGACCAGGCCGTTTGTAATCTAAGAATCTATTTTGATAAACCGGTACCAAAACAGGATGGTAGCGGCTTTGATGATAAAGGGGGTTTCTGGATGAATGTGGAAATATGGGGCAAACGTGGAATAGCATGTCATGACAAGCTCACTAAGGGTAACCGAGTGAGCGTTGATGGATCAATTATCGGCAAAACATGGAAGGACAAAGAAACCCATGAAGAGCGGTCTGGGTTAGTCGTCAGAGCAAAGCGAGTGAATCCTGACCTGATGACTGTTGACTCCATTAAACAAAAATAATCCGGAACATAACTATGACTAAAATTACTTTTCCTATCATAGTTGCTAGCTTGCTGAGTGCTTGTGGTGGCAGTTCAGAAATACCCACGGCCAATACACCGGCAAACCCATCGACAACCATTAATGCTGTCACCATTGTGGGCACATCACCGGCCAGTAATAATATTATTCCAATCAATGCAGGGGTTAATAACGGTGGATTCACGACGGGTTGGTCTGTGAGATCCAGTGATCCGTATCATGTAGATTTATACCTGAGTAATGATAATGCACTCGGCAGCGATGTTAGAATATTCAGCCAAAATTGTGGCTCATCGTCACTCATATACAACTGCAGTTCTGCCGGTCAATTTAATTGCCATTTTACCAGCAGCAACAAAATGTCTTGCGGCACCCTGTCCGCCGCTAATACTGAAAAAGATTTAACGTCATTTCTAGACACTATCCCTAAACAGGCATTCCTTATTTTAGAAGCCTGCAATGCGTTACTCGATAATTGCAAAACTTCTTCTGTCGCCATTGAGCTTCAATAAAGAAAGCATTACTCCTTTGTCACCGGATAATTCTCCTAAATCCGGTGACTTCTTTTTGATAAGGCGCTAATTGATGAAAACCTTATATCTGTGTGAAAAACCATCCCAGGCCAAAGATGTTGCTACCGTACTCAATATCAGCTCCAGAAAGGCTGGTTACTTTGAAAAAAACCATACGGTTGTTACTTGGTGCATAGGCCATTTATTAGAAATGGCCAATCCACACGACTACGATCTGAAATATAAAAAATGGTCTTTCGAGACCTTACCCATCTTACCGGATTCATGGAAGATGACGGTAACGGCCAGAGTCTCAAAACAGTTTAACGTCATTAAGAAGTTATTGGTGCAATCACAGCATGTCATCATTTCGACGGACGCAGATCGAGAGGGCGAAACGATAGCGCGTGAAATCCTTGATTTGTGCCAGTACCGAGGATCGATAGAGCGACTCTGGTTATCGGCACTCGATAGCAAGAGCATCCAAAAGGCACTCGATAATATTCTACCCGACCAACAAACCAAACCCCTGTATTACGCCGGTCTCGGGCGTGGACGTGCTGACTGGTTGATAGGGATGAACCTGACTCGTGCCTATACCCTGCTATCAAAGCAATCTGGAGGGGATCAGGTGGTATCCGTCGGGCGAGTCCAAACACCGACATTAAATTTGGTGGTTAAGCGCGATCTGGAAATTGAATCGTTTAAACCGGTGCCTTTTTATGATCTATCGATTGACTGTGAAGCAGCCGGTTCTTTCTACAAAGCAAAATGGGTTCCAGGAGAATCACCTGACATTAGCATCGATTCAGATGGCCGTTGTCTGGATCAGAAAACAGCCGATACCGTATCAGACCAGGTGAATCAACAGTCCGGCTCCATTGTCCACTTTGAGCAAACGATCAAAGAAGAAAGCCAACCACTTCCCTTTGATTTATCCAGCTTACAGATTGAAGCCTCAAAGCGGTTTGGTATCGATGCCAATGAAGTGTTAAAGGCCGCTCAGGGGCTTTATGAAACACACAAAGCGACCACTTACCCTAGAACCGATTGCCGTTATCTACCCGTGTCTCAGCTTGAGGACGCTGACAGTATTTTGAAGGCTCTGCAATCAAGCGATCCAGCCTGGACCCGTCACTCTGCTATCCATCATGCCGACAGCTCCATTCAATCCCGATGCTGGAATGACACAAAAATAACTGCTCACCATGCCATCATACCAACGGGAGCGATCATTGATATTGGCAAGCTGAACCAGCAAGAATTAAAAATTTACGAATTAATCCGGCAGCATTTTGTTATGCAGTTTTTTCCTGTCTACCGGTATGAAGCGATCATTTGTCATACTCAGGTAGCAGGACAATCCTTTATCAGTCGTGGTCGTAAAGACTTGAGTCCTGGTTGGAAAGTGATGTCAGGGAATAAAGAGAGCCCTGGCGATGAAGATCATCAGGATTTACCTGAGCATCTTAATGAGGGCATGTCGATCCAGGTCGTTAACACACATGTTCAGAGCAAAACAACAAAACCACCTGCGCGTTTTACCAGTGGCACCCTGATTGCCGCCATGAAAAATGCAGGTCGCTTGATTGAGAACCTGGAATTACGAAAAGTGTTAAAAGAGACCTCCGGTATCGGCACTGAGGCGACCCGTGCCAGTATCATCGATACCTTGGTAGAGCGTACTTACCTTAAAAAATCGAGTAAGTTTTTAATCAGCACCGATTTTGGACGCACATTGATTGCACTGGTGCCGGACGTGCTTAAAGATCCGGGTACTACCACATTATGGGAGCAGGTTCTGGATGACATTGCTAATGATAAAGTAACCCTGGAATCGTTTATGGATAAACAGAAAATTTTCATTGGCCAGATGATTGATTATCTACGACAACAGTACATTGACATCAATTATAACCAGCCACAACACCCCTGCCCTGGCTGCGGTAAACCGCTTAATAAAATCACCACCAAGGGCAAAAACAAAAACTCATTCTGGGGCTGTACCGATTATCCAAATTGCCATGAAACCTTACCGGATAATAATGGAAATCCGGGGTCTAAGGTGGCTGAAAAAAAATCGCCTATAAAACAACTGGTGATCGGTCAACCGTGTCCATTATGTTCGACGGGTAATTTGTCTTTGAAAACCATTAAGACTGGAAAAAATTTAGGAAAGGCGTTTATTGGCTGCGATAATTACCCGAAATGCAATGCCTTTTCCTGGAATAATTAGCCCGTGCCATTTCATTCTATTAAAGGAGCCAAAGTGAAATTCAACCAATTTTAGATATTAAATTTGACTTATCAAAAAATTAGTCAATAATTATATTATTACTCCCCGCTTGAGGTTATCAAGCACCCTTGTTCACTTTTGTTTTTTGTGAACGCCCTTCGTGTCTTTTGGACCTTTAAGACACAGCATCATTTCGATGCGGTCCGTTTCATCAACCCATCGGGGGTATCTATCCCGACTGGGACTCATAGATTCTCCGATTTTCTTTAATATACTGAAGGAGAAATCTATCATGTCAGATCAATATTATGACTTAACCACTACCGGCGTTGCCTACGTCAATCGTTTCCGCAAGGTTAAACCTGAACAGGGCAATCCCTATTACTCGGTTACTCTGGCCGCAATGCGAGGTAAAGCGAATAATGAAGGTCATATTCAAAAAACCTACATTGATTGCAATGTCCTTGGCAATGCGGTTGAAATGGTTCAGCAACTTGAATCATTTTTTAAAGACGGCGCAGAACCAAAAGTGATGATCAAGTTTGTTGTAGGCGATCTTGAACAACGCGCATTTGTGTATAAATCGGGTGACCGTAAAGGCCATACAGGTTCTTCGCTCAAGGGCCGCTTGTTTGATATCAAGTGGTACAAAGTGAACGGTGATACGACGGTTTATTCTGCTGCAGAAATTGAGCGATATCAACAGGCTAACGACGCTGACGATCATTCAGAAGACGAAGAAAAATCTGAAGCTGAAGATAAGCCGTCTACACCCTCGCTTCCACAAGAAGTGAAATTAGTCAGCGATGATCCTTATTATGAGGAGCGTGAAAATCAGCTCATCGAACAAGGTTATGCTTATCAAGGTGCTTCAATGTGGCGCTTAACCACTTAACTACGTCAGCCTAACCACTCAATCAGACCCCTAAATTTCAGGGGCCAATTAATTCAACAGAATTACTCCCCGCTAGAGGTTATCTAGTACCCTTGTTCACTTTTGTGAACGCCCTTTGATACTTTGAGTCAATTTAGTATCAGCACAAAATATCGTGTGACTCTTTTCCTTAACCCATTCGGGATTAATCCCCTGAATGATATTCCAGAGGATTAATTCCCGAATTTTCCCTGGAGCATCATCATGAATGAGCAATACCTTTTTCTTGCTAGCACGCTTTGTAATATTGAAGTTATTGAACTGGAACCTGAAATCATTGTGATTGAAGGCATTAAGGACGTTGATCAATTTTTTGATTGATATTCTTTAATTTATATTTTTATTTACTTCGAATTTAAGTGCAGATTTCTTGCACTTTTATTCACATTTTTAAAACAGGGTAAATGTTAATTTTGGTTTTAGTATAAATAGTATTCACCCCTCTCCACCTGGGACAAAGTGGAACCTTGCTAACCCTGTTAGCGCCCTATCGTTTTATGGCTTCAAATCGATATTCAGACCTGAGAAATCTGATGAGCCATTGCATGATGGACCCTGGTAAGTCTTACAGTTGCAGGTTGTTCTTCCTTCTTCACCCTGCTCTGTAGATACATGCGTTAATAATTCCGTAGTGATCGGAATTTCCTTCATATCGAGCCAGACCTTGTTTGGCTCTTTTCCTCCCCAACTTCGTTCTCTACACACAGGTAGTAATGGACGAGCTTTCACAAAATGATTGCCCTTATTATTTTGTGAAGGCTCGTTCTTCGTTTAACGCTACCAGATGCCCTTACTCTGGTAAAACGAAGTTGGCCCCTTTGTGCGGATCAATCTGCGCCCCGTTTATTTGAATCATTTATCCCGTTACCCATGATTCCAGTGTCTATACACTTTACCTGGCGGCGAAGTCACTATAACTCTGATGGGATGTCACTATATATTTTTTGAAACGATTTTTAACGTTGATCGTTTATTACCTTACCTCAATTGTTTACTCACATCCCATGATCTGCGCTGTAAAAGCGGTTCACAGATCATGGATTATCCAAATACCCGCAGCGGTTCATCCCTGAAAAACCTATCCGAAATTAATATTCCCAAAGCAATAAATGTTTTCTCATTGTTGTAAAAGCCCTTCGGGGTAAAAATATTAACCATGAAATATTATTGCCTATTTGCTCCCCTACTTTGTTTGATTACAACACAGACAAATGCCGCTCAAGATATGAGTGGTGTGAGCCAGTATATCTATGGCGACTGTATCTTAAGCGCAGGCAATCATTATCAAATAAGTCCTGATTTAATCACCGCCATTATTAAAACGGAAAGTAATCACCAGCCTGATGCTATCAACATTAATACCAGTGGCAGCGAAGATGTTGGATTGATGCAAATTAATTCAGAGTGGCTACCCATAATTCAAAAGCTCGGCTACGACCGAAGTCGTTTATTTGATCCCTGCACGAACATTACGGTCGGCACCTGGATACTGGCTCAGGAAGTACAGCGATTCGGCTATTCATGGAACGCCGTAGGCGCTTATAACGCAGGCCCATCAAAGGACAAGGCGCTCAGGAGGGCAAGTTATGCGAACCGCGTATATAACAACCTGCCTCATTAGTTTTTGGCTCATAACCGGCTGCTCCGAACAGCGTTTTTTTATCCCGATAGTAGACGATAGAGGATTGCCTAGCCTGCACGCTCAATCATCTCGTCACGTTATTCAGGTAGCGGCTAATTTTGATAACACAACACAGCGAGACCATCCATATTTCGTGGTATGTGAAGCCGATGACTGCCCTGCCATTACACCTAAAACACGATTAAGTTACACCGCTAGTAAAACTGTATCACCCAATATAAATAACACTTACCTGAAAAAAGAAACGACTCTGCTGGAACAATTCCGTGTCCATTTTGAGTACGCCAGTGCCGAACTATCGAACACCTACCAATCGTTATTAAAGTCCTTTGTGGACAATTACCCCCATCAACAGAAAGTGGTTCGTGTGACAGGGTTCACCGATAACGGTTCAAAACCGGATGGGGCCGTGGGTAATGAATGGCTCGCTCTTGAACGAGCACTCAGCGTTAAGAAATACCTGATTAATATGGGTTACCCAAAATCACAAGTTTTATTGGAAGCGAAATTTTTGTGTTGTTACATCGACTCTAATGAAAGCGAGGCTGGACGGCAAAACAACCGTCGAGCCGAATTATCTTTAATACATAACTTTATTAATTAAAAGGAGATCCACATGAATTCAATTTCAAATAAATTTGCCCGTATCAACGGCAAGATGGCAGGACAGCTTAAGACGGCTTTAATGGGAATGGGGCTGTTCTCATTGGCGGCCTCTGTAGAGGCAGCCACTGCGGGTACCACCACCATTTTTGATACCTTGTCGACCACCACGGATGCAGCCGTGTTTGGTCCACTCGGACAAACCATTATTGCCGGTGGTGCTGCGGCCGGTGGCATTTTTGCCATCATTAAGGGGGCATGGATGCTGGCAGGTCTGGGTATTGCCATCGCCGCATTGATGTTTGGTGCTAATTTGGTTGCCAGCTCGTCCGGCTTTAGTGCGCTGATCTAGCCTTTACCAGATTAAGGAGATTACCGTGGTCGATAATTTGGAAAACTTCATGATTCCCCGATTGCTCGATGCGCCCAATATGGCGTTATGGGTCGAACAGGATACCGCCCTCATAGGAGCCTCTGGCCTGTACGTGGGGCTGGCCACGGGTAATCTCCTTCATCTTATTGTAGCGACACTCTTTACCATTATTCTGGCTCGTTATTATGCGCGCATTAAAACCTCGGGTGGGCGCGGATTAATTTCACAATTGATGTACTGGTACATGCCAGGTAATGCAAAAAATCAACCCATTTCACCCACTATCAGGGAGTATCGTGGTTAATGAAACATGATACCTACCTCAGTCAACTCGGCGGAGCGGCCTTTGATAAAAAGGCATGGATGGTCGCCGCCCTGCTATCAATTGTTATTAATGTAGGGCTGACTGCCGCGCTACTGTTAAAGAAAAACACCGTTCAAACAACCTTTTTACCCCCTGAATTACATCAACCCTTTAACCTGAATGATGGCATTTACTCCGACGCTTACATCGAACAAATAGCGACCTGGTTCATTTCACAAACCTTGAATTACACGCCTGCCAGTTTCGAGTATCAGTTAGAGACCTTTTTAAAGCACGTAGATCCCGAGTTATTCAGCGTATTACGCCAAACCCTGTTACAGGAATTTGAGGATATTAAAAAACAACAACGGTCTTCCACGTTCTTTACGCAAAGAGTTCATGTGCGCGGTTTATTAGCCATTGTGAGCGGTGTACGACAGATCAAAGTCGGCAATACGGATGCTTCACTGGAGCAGGAACATTGGTATATAAAATTAACCCAACGAACAGACGGCCTGGTCACTCTGGCTGAATTTAAACAGGTGTCAGAGTCCGACATCAAAGTTTTTACAGGGGCAATGTAGGAATGGTCAGGATTATTTTACTCATTAGTTTATTGCTTTTATCGAGCCTTGCACATGCGGTTCAAAAAATTCAAGCCGATCCTGACGAAGCCACTCAAATCGCTGCATCGATGACCGATGCTAATGTCATCACTATTACGGGCGGCAGTATTGAATCGGTCTGGGGTACTGAGGACAGGGTTTCTCTTGAGGCCAATATAGAAACAGGGCAAGCCATCTTTCGACCCACGACGGCGGAACCCTTCACACTATTTGTGCAAAGCGATTCTGGCAACACCTATACGCTGAGTGTTGTTCCTCGAAATAACATCATAGGTCAGGTGATCATCTTGAATGAGTTCCATAACAGTGACCAATCTGGCTTCAACAGGTCTAGCAGCATTGTTAGTTATAAAAGTGAGGTTAAACGATTACTAAAGAAAATAGAACTGAATAGCGGTGTTACAAAGCTAAGTGGATTTAAACTTCAATCTATCCAGAAGGACATACCGCTTTGGGCTGAAACTAAACTACTACATGCCTTTTCCTGGTCTCAAGGCAACATGATTATTGATAAGGTTCTAGTGACCAATATCTCGGATAAACCTCTGCTTTTGGAAGAGCGTGAATTTCAACACATACACCCGACCATCCGCGCCATTGCACTACGCAAACACCGGCTAGAACCCGCTGAAACCACCATTTTATATACTTTCAGGAATCCATCATGAGCACTAACGGATTACCAGATTTGCCGGACGAAGCGGACGTAAAAAAACGGCAGGTGTTACTGGTATCGGTAATCATTATATTGGTTGGATTGGTGTTGCTGTATGCCTACCTGACTAATCCTTCTATAAAATTATCGGGTGATCAACATCGTCCTGTTACGAAGAATGTAATGACCCCTGGTAAGAGTAATGACCCGATTCAAAACTGGGTGCTACAAAATGAAAATCAGCTTAAGGCTTACGAAGAAAATCAAGCGCAACAGAAAAAGGACACGGATAGCAAAATTAATTTATTGATGACAGAAATTAATAGGCTGAGTAACGATAATCGTGACTTAAACACACAACTACAAGCCGTTGAAGCAACTGATGTAAAAAAATCAGGGTTCTCCCCTATTCCCCTACCACCACTCGCCTCTTTACCGGTGAACAAGCCCCAGGTAATGGCCATGCCAGGTGGCGAAGTTAGCGCTGCAGATCAGAGTAAATCATTTTTAAATGGAACGGTATTAGCCCCCAGTGCGACCGCTCGAATCGTCAAAATAAAATTCCAGAAAAAAGGCAAAAAGAAAAGGCCCCATGTTCGCGATACGATTCCTGCCGGTTCCTTTGGACAGGCCGTTTTATTATCCGGCCTGGATGCTCCAACAGGAGGGCTGGCTGAACGCAATCCACATCCTGTGTTATTGGAGTTAATCGATAACGGCAATCTGCCCAATCGTTACCGCCACCGAGTTAAGCAATGTCGAGTTATAGGATCGGGTACCGGCAATATCTCGGATGAACGCGCTTATATTCGTCTGGAACGCCTGACCTGTGTTTTGAAAAACGGAGACATCATCAGTGAAGTGGCCACGGGTACGATTACCGGTGAAGATGGAAAAAATGGACTGCGCGGGAATCTAGTCACCAAGCAGGGACAGCTCATTGCCAATGCGTTTTGGGCGGGTTCTCTTTCCAATATTGGTGGAGCTATAGCTCAAAGCTATACCTCGGTTGCAACCTCTGCGACGGGTACCGTCTCTACGCTTGACCCCAGTAAAGTGCTTGAATCTGGGGTGGCCAGTGGTGTGGGTGGCACCATGGAAAAAATTGCCGACTGGTACTTTAAACGCGCCGAAGAAACCTACCCCATTATTGAAATCAGCGCAGGCCGTATTGTCAATTTATTTTTGACTGAGGACTTAGCACTCAATACCAATCTACTCTCCAATTACACTCCGGAGTCAATCCATGAATAAGCACGTTTTCCTGCTGGCTTCAGTTCTCTTATTAACCGTATCAGGTTGTGCAGTGAAGGGCGATTACACCTGTGGAGTGCCCAATAACGGGGTACGTTGTCAGCCCATGAACGACACGCATGAACAACTGTATGATGGCTCATTAAGCTCTTTGCACGTTGCGCCGTTTCCAGAAGATGACGAGAGTAACGAATATGATGATGAAAACACGGAGGGTTCGATTTTTTACGCTGATCAATCACCCTCGATTCAACACAAACCAGCTCAACGTCCCTCAACCTTAGCCAACATACAAACTATTGCACCCAAACAGGCGATTTTATCGCAACCACGAGAAATACGCGTCTGGTTTGATCGGTTTACCGACCCTGATGGCGATTTGCACGATGAGTCGTTTATGTTTATCCGGTTGGATAATGGGCATTGGGTGATTGATAACAAGCCGGTGCTTTACTGATGGCTAACGTTTTTGAAAATGCTCTCATCAAGTTCTTTAGGCCCTACTTTGCCGAGGAGTCACCAGGGCATTTATATCAAGCGGGTGCCAAACCACCCTCCATACGACGACTTGAAGCGGTTCTTAAAACACACCGATTTGCCGACCTGTTGCCGTATGAGGCCTACGACGATGAATTTGATCTTTTCATCAATGCAGACAGTTATGGTTTTGCGCTTGAAGTGTCAACCGCTGTCAGCATTGATGAAAATCTTCTCAGCATTTTATCAGGAATGTTCACTGGACAGGATATTGGTAAGGACACGGTGATTCAGTATTGCCTGTATGCCTCTCCGGATGTGATGCCAGGCTTATCCCGTTGGGCGAACAGCTTCATCACAGACCCCCTTGATGAGAGCGATGAAGTAAAACGGAATAACAATATATTTCGGGTCATGGTCAGGAAACGCATCGACCATTTTTTGAAGGGTAATTGGCAATCCATGTCGGATGAAACGTCGATGATGGTGCGTGACTTTAGAGCTTTTATTACCTTTCAACGCCCCTTGCCAGGGGGTCGCAGTGAAAATGTAACCACCTTATTGAAGCAAAAAATGAAGCGTCAACGTAACGCCATGATGTCAATCCTTAAAACCGCAGGTCTCTCAAGGCGCATATTGAATGCTACCGAGTTTGTGGATCTATTGGATACGATGATTAATGCTAAAACGGTGAAACGTGAACGTAAACAGTATCAGGATGATGAGCTGATTAAAGATCAGGTGGTGGGCCAGGACAACCTGTTATTAGTGGGTCGTGATGACCTGTATATGAACAATCAGGATCGAAGCACTAATATCAGTATTTTTGGCGTTGAGTCTTATCCTGAACATTGGGCTGGCTGGGGTAATAGTGAATTAATCGGCAGTATTTCTGAGGATGCCAGACGAATATCCACCCCGTTTCTGATTACCATGACGATTCAATACCCCGATCAAATTGATCAAATAGGCCAGGCTAAAATGAAACATAGCCGGGCTGTTCAGATGTCCGAATCACCGATAGCCAAAACCGTTACCAGCTGGCACGACAAGCGGCGTGAATGGGGATTTGTGACCCGTAAGATCGAAGAAGGTCATACCAATATCAAGGTAAACTATCAGATCGTTTTATTCAGTTCGGATGAAAACAAAGAGAGCGCCGAAGGCGAATTACTGGCCGTGTTTAAGGCGAATAAATGGAACCTGTATAAACAGCGTTTCACTTTATTGCCGGCCTTTATCATGTCTTTACCGATGGGAGCCTCACAAACCTATGTGAATTTCGCGCTTAGTAAGAAAATGTTCAAGACCATGCCGTCCTGGTCAACGGTTAATATCGCCCCATTCCTGGCCGAGTGGAAAGGCACACCGAATCCCCTGCAATTACTGACAGGCTATCGAGGACAGGTCACTAATTTTAACCCCTGGGATAATACGGAGGGTAACTTTAACGTGGCCGTTGCAGCCCGTTCCGGTGCCGGTAAAAGCGTGTTCATGCAGGACTTCATCTTGAGTGTACTGGGTCAGGGCGGTCGTGCCTGGGTGTTTGATCGAGGTCGTTCCTTTGAACAGATCTGTCATTTAATCGGCCTTCATTATTCAACACAGTTTCTAGTCTTCGATGGCTCAGAAAGAGTCTCACTCAATCCGTTTACTCACGTTCACGAATGGAATGGCGATAAGGACAGTGGCTCTGAACGCGTCATGATCCATAACCTGTTGGTCCAAATGGCCTCCCGTGACAGTGACACCTTACCGGCAGAACGCCAGACCTGGCTGGACATAGCCTTAACCGATGTCTGGGATCGTAAAGGTCGCGAATCCGAGATAACCGATATTCACGACCTGTTGCGTGAAAATGAGGATGTACGCTATCGGGACCTGGCCGATGCCCTGTTCCCATTTACTCGTAATGGGGTTTTTGGTCATTATTTCACCGGCCCATCCACCATCGATTTGTCCGATGATTTTGTGGTACTGGAAATGAAGGAGCTGGATGATCGCCCTCAACTACAAACCATCGTGTTATTGATCCTGATGATGCGTATAGAACAAACCATGTACTCCCCAAGCAGACAAAGACGCAAACAGGTTTGCCTGATCGACGAAGCCTGGAAATTGCTGAGCTATGGTAATGCGGCCACCTTCGTCGAGGAAGGTTATAGAACGGCGCGTAAATATGGCGGAGCCTTTGTCGCCATCTCCCAGGGAGTCAATGATTTCTATAAAAACCCCACCACACTCGCCTGTCTTGAAAACTCCGACTGGACGTTACTGCTGGCTCAAAAAGAAGAGAGCATCAAACAACTGTCTAATTCTGATCGCTTACCCGGTGGTCAGAGTAGTATTCCGTTAATCCGTAAATTGAAGATGGTCAAGGGTCTATATTCCTCCTGTGCCATTATCAGCCCACAAGGACTCACGGTGGTACGGTTGATTGTCGATAAATTCTCCGAAATGCTATTTACCACCAACGATCACGAAGTAGGCGAACGACAGGATCTCCTTAAGCAGGGAATGCCGCTAATGGACGTTTTGGAGCATCAGGCCCAGCTACGAGATAGAGAGTCTCGCCATGTCTAAGCCAGCGTCAACAGTCACCTCAAAACCTGTTTTACCTTTTCCACTTTTGTTCGGATTGGTGGTGTTAATGATCGTTATTACTGGTGGGAGTCTGATGATCTATGACCGAATACGTTACCAACCCATTATGACCATTGATGTTGAGAAAATCATGCAGGCAAAGATGACACAACTGCAAACTCAGAATACGGGCATCGAACAGGACGAAATGATCCGGTTATCAAAACAATGGGCGCAGCAGCTCGGCGACGAGGTTGCCGAGTTGTCTACAAAATACAATGCGATCGTGCTGGCCAGACCCGCTGTAGTTGAAGGTTCCATTGATATGACCCAACAGATCATGAATAAGCTCGATGGAGGACATTAAATGACACCGCTCACCCAGCAGGTGGCCTATCGTCGCCAGCCGCTTAAACGCACGCTCAGATCGGCCAGCAAAGGATTGCTATGGATTGACCGCTTTGCGTCACGCCCTGGCATTAAACCCTTTGCATTGTCCTTTATTGCTGCAGCGGTCGTTATAACCGGCAGTGCCCATGCTGCCTCACCCTGGTATGAGTTGATCGTGAATAAATCGGATAGCTTGCCCGGTGTTTTATTCTTACTGGATAAAACGAAAGCACCCAATTGCGGAGACATCACCGTGGTGGATATGCCGGTAGACGGCCGGTTTTATCGTGGTTCACGCGTCATCAAGATCGTTAAAGGCTGTCGTGGTGATGTCATCACTCACTATGACCGTGAAATATTTATTAATCATCGGAGTGTTGGTGTCGCGATGAATAAAAGCTCCGATGGAAAGCATGATTTATTTCCTATACCTGAAAGTACTATTCCTGATAACAAGGTTTATCTTGCTGCGACTCACCACCAAAGCTATGACTCACGATATGCATCTTTTGGCTTGAGGGATCGGAAGGCGTTATTAGGGACAGCCGTCCGTTTATTTTAATTTCAATTGAAGCAAACAGCCATGCCAAACAGAAAAAAACACACCACTCACATTGTCAATAACGACCTTTATGAGTCGTTAATTGAGGAAAACGATCTGTTGCGTCAAAAACTAAGAGAAGTGAGTGCGGTGGGTGCCTCCATCATGTTTCACACACATCGTAATGACTGTAATTTTACCCGCGATTTTCTGAAATCAATCGTTGGAATCACCCATGAAATTGAAGTTCGGAAAGTTGATAGTATTTACAAGGATGGCCTGGCGCTAGCCTCAGAACCTAGCGTATTAGAACAGTTACATTCCTCTCGATTTAACCCGGTTAAGTCATAGACTAATGACTAAACAAAGCCTGCATGTCATTACCCTGTTCATCAGCATTTCTATCGCTTTCCCTTTTGTATTACAGGCCAAAGATCTGGGCGTACATGGCCGTGTCTATGAGATACAGGAGAATGATCTTTTAAGTGTTTTACAGTCTCGCGCTCAAGCGGAGCTAGATTCGGGCAAGTGGGCCCAGCGTGTTGAAGCCTGGCAAAGACAGGCCAAACAACAAGCCAATCGACCTAACGGGATATTCCTTCCTCGTGCTACCGAGACTACTTCACATTTGTATGACCCTTCAATTATCGTACCGAAGGATATCAAAGACACCAATGGTCTACTCATTCGTACTGCAGGGTCGCAGATAAACCCGCTTAACTATATCTCTATGACTCGCAACCTGGTGTTCATTGATGGTGATGATCGCGCTCAGGTGGACTGGATGGTGCAGTTGACGGGATCTGAACCGGGTCGATACAAAATCATACTGACGCAAGGCTCAGTGATCGACTTAATGAAAGCGCTTAATCGGCAACTCTTTTTTGATCAAAAACAAGTCTACACCCTGAAAATGGGCATCAAATCACTACCGGCACTGGTCTACCAATCCGGACTGTATTTGCGTATCGATGAGGTGGCGATTCAATGAAATCATTACTCAGTCTCGTTTTACTGGCCTTCATGCTCGTTTCACAAAATGCGCAGGCGGAAGCCTATTCCTGTTCCGGACGAATACCCAATCCGGTGACGGATATTGCCTGGATCAGTATCTTCCCAATTAAGATTGGCGGCGCGACCGTTGCAAGTTTTGGTCAGGAAGATATCGGCTCAACGGCTCCCGCCATTTGTGCCTGCCCCATGGCAGCGCCTCCCTGGATACGGATTGGCATAGGGTTATCCTTCTGGGAACCCACCAGAGCCGTTGAGGTCACGACAACACCATTGTGCTCACCGCTCTTAGGAGGCATTCCATTGGGCGGTGCTGGAAGTCTGATAGGTAAGCGTGGTTCGGCGGATACGGTCTCTGAGAGTAAAAATAGTTTCTACCATGTTCATTGGTATGTTTTTCCACTGACAAACTGGATGAGCATGCTGACCGATACCGTCTGTGTAACGCCAGAATCGTTTGATTTATTAATGCTGTCGGAGTTTGAACCCACCTGGAACGATGATGAGTTGTCCACCATCTTTTCACCGGAATCCACACTATTTGCCAACCCAATCGCACAGGCGGCTTGTGCTGCAGATTGTATTTCCGCCAGTGCGGGATTTCCTCTGAATGAGCTGTTTTGGTGTGCAGGATGTCAGGGGTCCATGTACCCGATGACCGGCAATATCATTAATCACGAGTCCGGCATTCAAGCCAGCCTGTTAGCAACGCAACGAATGCACAACAAATTACATCGAGCTTTTTTAGCCTGGGATAAGAATAGTGTAGCGGCGATGTGCCTTCCTCTGCCAATTCCTATCATGAATAAACGCAGTTATAAAACCCAGATGATGTATCCGATCCCGAATACGCTGGGTGCTCACCCTTACGGTCGGTCCGATATATTCTGGGCGGCAGGTAAGGAGTTTCCTGTGATGGGCGAAGATTTTTCATACCTGATATGGGGGCGACGACTGTGTTGCGCATTTTGATTTTTGGTTTAATTATTTTAATCCATCAAATGTGTCTGGCCGATTCAGTGGCTCTTTTAAAGCAGTCGGATGAAGCCGTGAATCAGGCCATGCAGTTTGTTCCTGACAACATTAAATTTTCTGACAAGGCCACTGATGAAGCCATGAAGGAGAGCGAGAAAGCACTGTCTGAACTGGAAAGCGCTACGCCTGTCATGCCATCCATGCCAAAGCTTGATTTGATGAATATGCCGACTGCCTCTGCCGATATCGGGCAGTTGTCTCAACAAGGTAGTGATTTGATGGGCAGTATTGATGAGCAGACCTCCCGCTACGAGTCTCAGATTCTGGTTTTTGTCTCAACATCCATGCCAGAAACAACGGTTAAGCGTTATGTGCAGCAAACCCAGCATATCGGGGCGGCTTTAGTGTTTCGAGGTCTGATCAATGATTCCATGAAAGACACTCAGGCTTATCTGTCTCAAATTTTAGGGCCCGATCAGACCGGGGTAAAGCCAACCATCCTTATTGATCCAACGCTCTATAGTCGATTCGATATCAAGCAGGTACCCACTACCGTGGTTACTGAATCTGAAATCAAACCCTGTCAGCAAGACGGATGCCCTACTCCTGTCCATCATAAAGTGGGCGGCGATGTTTCGTTAATTTGGGCACTGGAACTGGTCTCTCGCCAGATTGATTCGGCGGATCTAAAAGCGACTTTAAAGCCATTGATTAAAGACATGGAGCGGTTGTGATGAGGTCTCGATATGAAATAGTAATCGCGTCCGCTATTTTGGCCAGTGCCGAGCTGATTTGGTATGTGGCTCACGCTGATCAGGCCGCTGTTGATGCGGGTGTAGATTACGCGAAAAGCCTCGTGACCGGGGTTCAAAGCTTAACCAGTACCACAAGCGCCGATTCGGTACCGGGTTATGACAACACGAATTTGCCTCAAGATTATTATAGCAATCAGGATTTAGGCGGTATGCAGACCGATGCCGTGGTCAATATGGGGTCTGCATCTGAGGCCGCTCAATATGGATACGACGCCTCTTTCCAGCCTAAATTACAGTTTGGTGGCAATGATCCTATGTTATTGAATTCAACAAGCATATCGACGGATACGATGTTAAGCCCTGATGTATTGACAGTAGAGACAGGTAACTGCACGACTGATAATGCTATTAATGGTGATACCCGTGTTGAGCATTGCACAGCATGGAGATCACCTACAGATCACTCATGCAACAACACATTAACGGTTAGTGTCACTTATGATGATGCCCTAAATTGTACAGCTGGGGAGGTGATTGATATTCAGTCCGTGCATCTTACTGGTTACTTAGCGGATTACAGTAATCTAAATGTCTTTTCTCCAGGCGAAAATCTAAACGTCCTTACTATTCAAGCTGGACTTGTCTGTGATCCAGACAAAGCACTTCCTGCGCTTGCTGTAAGATCTAATGCTGATGCTTCATTAGGTATAACTCCGACTTATAACGAATGGTTTTTTGGAGAATTAAGCTCCGCCCAATCAACAACTTACTCATCTATTTCCATCTTTGGAGCTCCTGGAAATTCCACCTACATACCAGTAATCTATAACAGCGCTACATGCAATATCAATAATTGTTCCGTCAGTATTGCTTTACTTAGCATGGTCTACTGCGGTGCGTACTGTGGCGGCTATGGGGGTGGAGGTTTTATACCATTACCTAGACCACTTTTCACTCCCTACACAGGACTAAAGCCAGGGTATAACGCAAGTACCCCCGTAATCACCGACAGCTGGAGTAATGGCTGTGGTTACCTGGAGGCTCAAGTTCAATAATGCACCCGCATGTATATAAATTTTTAGTTACCTCTACTTTGATAGTGAATTTATTGATCACAGTAGTTTTTTTAAATCAAGCACATGCCCTTTGCGTGAAAAACACTGAAGTTTGTGTAGAAGGTCCAGAGACACGTATTATCAGTGGCGAAAGTATCTATCGAGACTGCTGGCGCTTTGATGCTAATTACAGTTGTGATGGCACGGTGGCCGTGCCTGATTCGCATTGCCAGGAGTTAATAAACCAGGGATGCTCTCCCCTCGGACAAACCTGTGATGCTGATAGCTGTATTCAGACCTATGAATGCGTTACCGGTACTTCGGTCACGCAAACCGGTGAGGGCTGTGAAACTCAATCTGTTGCCATTGACGGCATTGACTTCGATACCGGCTACCAAGCCAATACCGATTTTGGAGTGGCGGCATCCAGTATGGCAGCTATGGAAAGCGCCGTGACCGGTATGATCAAAAACGATCTGTCCTGTGCAGAATCTCCCGCAGGTTCCGGCAACTATGTTTGTGCCGAGCCTATCTTCAGAAGACCTGATCTCTACCCCACGAGCAATAGCCCCTGAGAATTGTATAAATCGTTAAATATCAACAGGTAATCCATTAAATATTGTATTAATAAGAAAGTTGTATGATAAGGCATAGGATTTTGCCTGGAGACCATTTTATGAGCCACCTAGTCAGTTATACTGAATCAAACACCTCTTAATACGGTCACTCTCATGCCCCAGATGCAACTCCCTATATTTCCATCAGGTTCAACCCAAATTACCTCGATACTGGCCTTTGCCAGAAAAGGAGATCAAGTCACTTATTTCAATGGAACCCTGCCGGTTTTTACCCACCATCAAAATGATATTGATTCCTTTAAAATGATTACGGCACAGTTCTATCTGAATGGAAATGCAAAGCAAGCTGATATTGCCCGTGCCTTTGGCGTGTCAAAGATCAGTATCAAACGTGCGGTTAAACGTTACCTGGAGGAAGGTCCAAGAGGATTTTTTACTCCTCGAAAAACCCGGGGCACCACGGTATTAACGCCTGTTGTACTCGCGCAAGCACAACAATTACTCGATGACGAAGTAGCGGCCTGTGATGTGGCCGATCAACTGGGAATTAAACGCGATACGCTGGGTAAAGCCGTACTTTCCGGACGCTTACATAAGCCAAAAAAAAGAGTTAACAGCGCCGGTACTCAGCACAAAAAGTGAGCGTAGCGACAAGGACAGTAACGCTCTCATGGGCATGGGAGCCTGTCATGTTGAGGCCAGGATAGCCGCCAGTATCGGTGAACTAGACAGCCCCGTGACCCCCGACTTTCAACCGGCAGTGGATGTACCCAACGGTGGCGTATTATTCGCTTTACCCGCTTTACTATCGGTGGGTTTACTCAACACAACTGATCGTTTTTTTGAATTACCTAAAGGGTATTACGGATTGGAAAGCCTGTTTTTACTGCTTGCGTTCATGTCGCTTTCCCGCTTGAAATTTATTGAGTCACTGCGTTATAGCTCACCGGGAGAATGGGGCAAATTACTTGGCCTGGATCGGGTTCCAGAAGTCAGAACCTTAAGAAACAAGATTCGTCTGCTGTCCGCCGATAAGCGCCCCGAATACTGGAGCGAAGCGCTGTGTAAAGAATGGATGAAAGCCGCTCCTGAGCAAGCCGGTACCCTTTACATAGATGGCCATACCCGGGTCTATAACGGCCATCAAACCAAACTCCCACGTCATTATGTCGCCAGGCAGAAGCTCTGTTTACGCGCCACCAGTGACTACTGGGTGAATGCGCTGGACGGGCAGCCTTTTTTTGTCGTCAATCAGGTCGTTGATCCCGGCATGATCAAAGTGATAGAAACCGATATTTTACCTCGACTGGATAAAGATGTCCCTGACCAACCCGATGCAGAGACCTTGAAAGCCCATCCACTGCAGCATCGATTTATGCTGATATTTGATCGTGAAGGCTACAGTCCCGCGTTCCTGGCGCGCATGAAAAGCCAACGGGTCGCCTGCATGACCTATCACAAATACCCGGGAGAAGACTGGCCGGAGGACGAATTTCAATGCTGTATCGTGCAGACGGAAGGGTCGCAGCCAATCACCCTGAAACTGGCCGAACGCGGCAGTTGCCTGAGCAACAAACTGTGGGTACGGGAAATACGCAAGCTCACCGATCGAGGCCACCAAACCGCCATTATCAGTACAGACTACCGCTCAAAAGCAGGGCCGTTGGCGGTGGCCATGTTTGCCAGATGGTCACAGGAAAACTTCTTTAAATATGCCCGTGAACACTATAATTTAGATCGGTTAGCGGACTATCGCACCGAAGTAATATCTGATCCCCTACAGGTCGTTAATCCCGCCTACAGGGCACTGGATGGGCAGGTACGTTCCTGCACAGGAAAACTCAGTCGCCGACTGGCTGAGTTTGGAAAAATGACCCTGGAAGACGCTAACGATAGCGATGCGATGGAAGCTTATTTAAAGCGAAAGGCGGATTGTCGGGACGACATTGAACAGCTTCAACATCAGAACAAAACACTCAAAGAAGCGCGAAAGAACACACCACGGCATATTATGGTGGATGAATTACCCAAAGAGGATCGGTTTAAGCAGCTCAGTACCGCCAGCAAACATTTAATCGATACGATTAAAATGATTGCCTATCGAGCAGAAACCGCTATGGCCAATCTATTGCGCCAAACCCTGTCTCACCCGGATGAATCCAGAACGTTATTAGAAGCTCTGTATAAGACAGATGCTGATATTATCCCCGATGAAAAGGCGGGCACTCTGACCGTGCGTCTTCACCACATGGCCAACCGAAGTTCCGATGTCGCCATCGAAAAACTCTGTGAGAATTTGAATGAAACCGATACGATTTATCCAGGCACTAATTTACGTCTGGTTTTGAAACTGGGGTCAAATGAAATTCCGTGAGATCAGGTTATCTGAAGTTGAATCTCGGTTTCTAACTCATTAACCTGGTCGTCGAGTTGCTTTAAGTGATGGCTTAGCCGGAGTAGTAATTGACGAAATGATCCTGGCAATTCGATTTCCCCATCTTCTAGTATTGTCGGTATTTGTTTCCTGATGTGACTGATACCTTGCGGAATAATAATGCCGTATTCCATCAGCAAACCCCGTATCTGATTGGCCTGGGCAGTCCTTGCTTTAACAAAACCCTGACGAGCACGATGTATCGATAATATGGCTTGCTGTTCACCATTTTTTATAGGAACAAATCGCATAGTCGGCCGCGTCACTGCTTCACAAATAGCTTCTGCATCAGCCGCATCACTTTTATTGGTCTTCACATAGGGTTTTACAAATTGTGGTGCCATGAGTTTTACAGTATGGCCCATATCTTGTAATTTTCTCGCCCAGAAATGAGCACTGCCACAAGCCTCCATTCCAATTAAACACGGGGGTAATTGAATAAAAAAGGTTAATACTTGATGGCGCTTTAACGGTTTATTGAATACTTTCTTACCTTTTTCATTGCTGCCATGAATTTGAAAAACATTCTTTGCCAGATCAATACCAACAGTTGTAATCTTCATATCGGTCGCTCCTATTTATTGGTGGGAATTCGCATTCGCCACTTTGGCACAATGATGCCGTTTAAGGTAGGGGCGACCATTCCATTAGCCTGGAGCGAGCAGAGATTTTTAGAAATTTCAAACGGGGAGGTGTCAATGTGGAAATAGGCCTGACCGGATGATCGTGCTTTAAAGCACTTACCGATCAGTATGTTTTCTCACTACTGTCCGGTTTAAAAAAGAAGTCCAGCTTAAGATGCCCAAGTTCACTGGTCTGCGGTAAAATTGCAGTTCTCTAGACAGCAATTTACCAACCAGGAACTTAGGCATGAAACATCATAACATTGTACTTCATCAACTTTTAAAATTTTTACCTCGTCAGAGATTTCAAGCCGTGGTTGACCGGCACAATGGAGATCATCGAACACGCTCATTAAGTTGCTGGGATCAATTGGTCTCACTTCTTTTTTGCCAGTTATCCGGACGTCAGTCACTCCGTGATCTGGTGGATAGTTTCAACAGTAAAAGCGCTCATCATTACCATCTGGGCACTCGACTCATCCGGCGCTCGTCCCTCTCTGATGCCAATCGTGATCGGCCCCTGGCTATTTTTCAGGAGACCTTCTTTTATCTACTGGAAAAAGTCCGTGACCGCCTACCGAAACAAGATGCAGTAGAGATGGTCAGGCTGATTGACGCAACGACCATTGATCTCAATTTGAATCAGTTTGAGTGGGCAAAATTCAGGTCTACAAAAGCGGGGATTAAACTCCATACCGTGTATGACCCGCATGCAGAAGTCCCCGTCTTTTTTGAGATGAGCAATGCTAAAGTGAATGACCGGAAAGCCCTATCTACACTACCCATGTTAGGGGGTATGACTTACGTTGTAGACCGCGCCTACAATGACTATGGCTGGTATTATAGCCTGACTCAACAGGGTTCTAAATTTGTAGGCCGGATGAAAACGAATGCCGTTTACGAAGTTGTTGAAACGAGACCGGAAAAGGGGGATGGTGTTCTGGCCGATGAAGTGATCAGGTTGACCTCAAGCAAAGCAAAAAAAGACTGCCCGATACCTTTACGGCGCATCACTTTTCGTCGTGCAGAAGATCAGAAGTTATTAGTTTTCATCAGTAATGATCTGGATCGCTCTGCCGCTGAGATTGCCTCGCTTTATAAGCAACGCTGGCAGATTGAACTGTTTTTCAAATGGATAAAACAGAATCTGAAGATTAAGCGGTTTTTAGGGAGAAGTGAAAATGCGGTCCATATCCAGGTGCTGACGGCGATGATTTCTTACTTGCTCATGAAGCTTGTGCAGTTGGCTGGCTATGGTCATTTATCATTACAACAAATAAGCCGCCTGATGAGTATTAATCTAACCAGTCGGCGCTCTATACACCAGGTGCTTAATCCTGAGAAGGAGCGGAAAAGAAAGACACCGCAGGATAGTCCTCAGCTGAAATTTGGACTCAGCTTTGTTTAACCGGACAGCAATGAGTGGTCAAATAAACTTGTGGGTTTTTTTAGCTTATTATTGACGAAGTAATGAGGTACTAAACAATGACTCGAAAATAACGAGTGCAGGTTACACCAGAATAAAACTTGAATATGCCATAATGATCCTAGATGGCGGCTACAGTAACCCGAAATTTATGGAGATATCAGGTGCCAGCAAGCGTATAGAATTCATATCCATTTAAATGCCAATGATCGCACTGCTTGGTGCGATTTACCTTTATCTCTTTGGTCCTGCAGAAGCTCTATATGTACAGGTCGAATGCTTAATACCCTTAAATTTGGTAGAGTAAAAAAATCTGACTTGTCGATATGTTATTGTGTCAAATTATTTTACACAATCCCTAGCTATTAAATTACTTGTTTTTTATACGTATGCTTTATATGACTTTACTTCTGCTGGCATCATTTATGCTTTCTTATTTCAAACACAAATGGAATCACATTGGCGTGACTCTGTTTAAAAATTAAGTAACCAAAAGAATAAGGAGAAAATAGTAATGAAAACCAAATTTCGTCGATTATACTCGAGCATAGCGGCCCTGCTGCTAATGTGTGTTGTTGGCCAAGCGAGTGCCACCCTTATCGGACCTGGCGTTGGCCTCACTGGAGCTGCACTTGACACCCAGGACAACAATGGCCGCATCAATATCGACAATGTGGGGTTCGTTAACTTCGCAGCGGGAAACTATCAGGCCACGACATTCAGTTTTGATGCAGGTTCTGACAGTACCGTGACCGCCTTCCTTGCCCTTTTGACCGGAACGGACACCTACGAGGTCATTGCCGCAAGTCTGTTCAATGTCAATGCCGGGCAGGATCAATCGTTGACCTTCGGTGGACCTAATAACCTGTTTACTCTCGCCGCGTCGGCCAATGTCTATGCAGGAATCGCGACTTTCGGCGCTCCGAATCCAATCCAGTTCAGCGGGGGCAGCACCACTGACCATGACAACAATCTTTCATTAGCCAGCATTGGAATTGGGACTGTGATCGACGGCTTCAGTCACCTTGACCTTAGGCGACAGTACAATTTCGAGATCGACGTCTCCTCGGTTCCTGAACCCGGCTCGCTTTTACTTCTGGGTATGGGCATTGTAGGGTTAGGGTTTACAAGACGCAAAAAGAAGGTCTGAACCTAATAACAAGATTCGAGAAAAGCCCCGCGTTTCGCGGGGCTTTTTTGCGCCTGGTGTAAGAGTCGCCAGATGAATCGAGCAATCGCGTGCAGCCGAGACGACGTTGACGGACCTAATTATTAACCTTCGACTCGATTGTTTTCGGCGCTTATATATTAAACTTCTAGATTAGCAACCCCTCTATCACCAGTCCCTATCCCCTCAATCGTCTGGCTATTCGGCACTGATATTATCGGATTGCTAGGATTCAGTGGGCGCAGGAAATCCCGATAGTGGCTAATTCAATCGGCAGCCAGATTTAATGTCCGCAATCTTCACACGGCTAGCCTGATTCGCCTAGAGGTGGTTCTTGTCGATTAGGTAACCCCTTCTAAAAGAGCATACTGGCAGTGATACGCCAAGCTGTCTGGCATCCACACTCCTGGCCCTCTACTACCCTTCGACTGATTCCTGCTATCGTCTACAAGGATTAGACTCTCGTAGTCAGTATAGGAAATATAAAAGCCCTAACTACAGCTATCAATATTAAAAATCTTATCCAACATTCCATGAATTTTCTTTTTATCAGCCGCAATTTCCAATAACTCCAGAATTTTTTCATGAATTATTTCATCATTTTCAGGCAAGAACCACCATAGGCCAAAAGCTATGCCTCGCCGCTACCTATTGTAACAGATAATAAAATCATCAAACTATCCTGATGTCAGCAATTCCATTTACCGGACGCAACACTACTGCACCATTAACGACCGCTGTTGTTAAGGGTTGTCAGACATCTGCACCCATAATAATGCCCTGTCAGGTTATCACGCAAATCAGAGTGGAGAAGTTGGACAAGCCTTAACATTTTGAAGCATCTGAAATTTTTAGCTTAGTGTCTGCGTTAAATTGTCTGGAGCCGTTCAGAGGCACTGACCATAACAATAAAAAACTCTAACATTTGCCAAAGCCTACTCCCTGCCATGAACGGCGGCAGTTGGCACAAACCTGAGATTTCAATTCACCTTCCACAAATGGCTGCAATGTGCTGTTTCTTGACATCCATTGACTGGAGCTGTGTGTGAGTTCAACCGGTCGATGCAACACAGGCAAGAAAAACAGTCGATGGCATAAATCTGCCATAAAATATCCTTAATAAAGCGCTACCTGCCCATATTAATCAGCCAACAGTCGATAAACGCTAGCCTTACTCAGACAAAATTCTCGCTGTAACTCCTTTATCAGAACACCATCAGCGCGCTTCTGACGCATCTCCTGTACTTCATCATCTGATAGCTTAGCCTTGCGGCCAAATTGAACACCATTCTCCATCGCCTTAGCTATCCCTTCCGTTTGACGCTCCTTACGGATTTCGGTCTCGAATTCCGCGATGGATGCCAACATGTTGAACAACAGCTTCCCAGTGGGAGTTGTTGTATCGATATTTTGGTCAAGTACGACCAGATCAGCACCCTTGTCCTTTAGCTCTTCAGCTATTTGTGTCAGATGGTATGTAGATCGTGCCAGTCGATCCATCTTGGTTATTACCAGACTGTCACCTTTTCTGAGATAGTTGCGACACTCTTTCAGCGATGGCCGATCTGCAGTTGTACCTGTGTGCTTATCACTGAAGATGGGATCACAACCAAATGCCTGAAGCTTCGATAGCTGTACATCCAAACTTTGACCAACAGTACTTACCCGCGCATAACCGACTACTGCCATATGTCTCAAATCCTCTTTAATGTTGCGAGAATTTAATTATAAGACATTGTTTGAGACCCGTCAATCGAGCGTCTACTTTTGTATACGTTATGAGACATAAAACATAGAGATACAGAGCACTCCCTTCGAATAGTATTATACGATTGGTTTAGCCAGTACATGTTCGAAACAATTGATGTGTTTACGGAAAACTCACCGGTGAAATTTTGCTTCCGCTGACAAGTGCCCCAATAAAAGTCTTTGGCACTATGGAATGGGAGACATGCGCCTCCCAGTCGGCCTCACTTTCTTTTACTACTTGGGGATCCCAACTGTCAGTAAACAGAATCACCGTGCGTGTGGGGCCACTCCCACTACAACCACTATCTCCACAGGTTATCAGGTGCTCACGAATCTGGCGAAACACACATCGTAGCCCTCGTTTTCCCGCAACTCCAGTCGCAAAAGCCACCAGTATAGGCTTACACTCACCATCACTAGTGTAGTTGGATGGAATGATATTGAACGGCGGTTCACCGGCGTGTGCTTCTGAATGGTGGATTTCGCTAACAACGTCCTCGAGGTCTCCATACCCGCTAATGATATCTGCTAGCCTTTCAAAAAGTGCCTTGGCTATTCCCATGCCGTCCAGATTGACCGATATCTCAGGGAAAAAATCATCTACATCTATGCGGTTCATAAAAACATTGCTCCCTGTTTCATTATTTGAAAATACTGAATTAACAATATTTCGATATCTTAACGACGGTTCACTATTCAAGTTATAACTATCACCTAGATCAACCCATTCGTAGAGTCCTTCGCGAGCCAGTAGGCTTCGCATCGCAGATCGTAGACGACGGGTTTCGTTGAACTCAAGCCCCCGTGCAATTTCGCGTACTACACTGAAATTCTGCTCCATTAATACCGATATGCTATTGGCAGATCGGCACTCTGATAAAAAAGCAAATTCTCGCCAAAGGCTCGCCAAATAATCGAACAGCTGAGTAGCAAGTGGCTCATTAGAATTGGAATGCCATTCAGACAAAGCCTGCCGACGTTGAAAAAGTGTTATGCAAAGAGTTGTTTCATGCACGCGCTTAAGCAATGCTCTTGCGTTATTGAATCCACGGCTTTCTAGAATGTCGCTATGATCTGATATTGAACCGGTTTGTAAATCCAGACGCGATAGTTGCCATAGTCGGGTTAAGGTTCTGTAACAACGATTACGCCTGCCGACGGCAGTAAAGAAACCACGAATTGCATAAACAGCAGTAATGCCAATCGCTTCATCGTTATACCGGAGTTCAGTATCCAGTAACTCGTCATCGTCTTCAATTTTAAGGAGGGTCTGGGCGCTGTGCTCGAGGATATCTCCAAGCAATTGAATCTCTCGATCTAGATGATCAATTTTTTGTCCCAATGTGTTCATTTTAATTACCGCCCCGTCACGCACAGACTTTTAAGGTTGCGTTCCTTTTCATAAAGTTGCGTCTGTTCCGTTTGTGAGATGCCTGAAATATTCTTTTCAACTAGATCGAATCGGGTCACAGATGCCATTCTGTTCTCCATACGCATACTGAGAGCTTCCATCTGTTCCAGCGCGGTTTGCGTGGACGGGCGAGATGCACTGCCCATCTCGTGCTGACCATTATCGATGTGGTAACAGGTCACCATGTCTCTGCGGTCATGACTGGCAATCGTTTTAATCGCACGGCCATCGACACGGTAAAGACCACGCCTATGCTCCTTTTTACTGTCATTACCTTCGTATTCGTATAATGCATTCTTATAAGCCTCCTGCGATTCATGCTCGTACTCAGCTTCCGTCATGGGTGCATGCCCTAGGATTTCTTCCCAACAATCTTTATCATAGAAATTTCGAGTAATCAGGTGCTCGTGTAGATTACTCCAAGACCATTGTGGAGAGGTCTGTTGAGTCATAGCTGATCTTCCCTCAATTAATTGGACACCGGTTCATTTAAGCTGCACGTTGTTCATATTGGGTCGGCGAGAAGGATAACCCAAAGCCGATTTTATCAACCCATGCTTAGCTCTCGTAGCCAGAATCAATACTCTGATATCATATATCATCACTCGACTCTTCAGTTATTCCAGCATGGGCTAATGCTGATTCAACGTCATCAAAAAACTTACTTTCGTCTTCATTGACGGAAACAAACCATTTGCCATATTTGTAGACAGTCGACCATATGCCATCCTCCCTTTGTTGAGATGCAATTTCTTCTGCTGTGTTAACAACTAGCTCAATTGGAACGATGCTTGGATCATCCACTAATTCAGAAATATCCCATTCACCACATATTAGGAAATCATCAAATTCGCCCATCCCATTACTTTCAAGGTACTCCCGAACTCCATTAATGTTATCAACATCTTCGATATCCAGAAGCATAGATTGCCAACGTTCGTAGTCCTCTGTTCCTTCATTTGGAATATCGAATCCAACCCACTCATCAACCCTAACCTTAAGGGAAGACTTCATCGACTTAATAATTTCATCACTATTTATATCAGACATATTGCTTTACCGCTGATAGCACATCAGAAATGTTGGTCTTATGTTCATTATATGAAGATATCTTATCTGCTGTAATTTCGTCCATGTATAAAGATCGATTGACCTCTATCATTATTGAACTCACTCTTCGGTCTGTTTGATAAAACTTGCTAGGAACTATAGATCCGGCGAAAGGAGCATTAACTTCGACTTTATAACCCAAATTACGAAAACTAGTTACCATACAATCGGTTAATTCTCCGCTAGTATGATATTCGTCTGTGCCAATACATATCTCAGGTCGTTCAACAGACTGGTCAAGTTCATATGGTAATGGTTTATTTGGAAAACTATGACAATCAATGATTAGAACACCTGAATCAGTTTCTAATGTACTTTCTACTGCCTCTGTAAAGGTACTATGATGCGTGTAATAGTATTCGTTAAGAAGCTGTTCTCGCCATTCTTCAGAAGCGAAGTTTTGATCACGTAAACTGCTTCCATCAGATGTTTTTGTATACACTGCACCCATTCCTACTTGTGACATTACCTCTTCTTTATCATCAGGGAATCTCTCTGGATCGACTAGTAATCGACTGACCGGAAAGCAGATAGTTTTAACTTTCTTATGCGGTGTAACTTCGAACAGATCATCAGTATACCAATCGGTCATCTTTACCTTTTCTAAGCGTAATTGTTCATCACTTAGGCAAAAATGCTCACGATAGTTACTTGGAATTAATGTAGATGCATGGGGGATATGCAATACCAACGGTAATTTAAAGCGACTCATGTGTCAGGGTAACATCCATTATTTTCATTAGCTGATCGAAATCGTCCTGTGTGATTGTTATGACTATGTTGCACTAGCCCATATCCGTTTAGCAAAATTTCCAATTTGTTTCCTACCAAAAAGAGGATTCACGACAAAGTCAGCAACTAATTAATTTATTCTTTATCAGACTCTGGCATATCCGAACAATCAATGTAGACCTCTCCGTCATCAAGATGCCCAAGATATAATTCTCTACCGTCATCACAATAAACATTTATCGATCCATTCACTGGATCATTGTTACTATGCTCTTCGTTGAACACCCAATAGTCTTGTACTGTCTCTTCTTCATTGAAAAAACCCTGCCCTCGAATCGTTAGCAGTTTTCCATCTAGAATTTGCTTGTAAGTCCGACCAGAAAACTCTATACCGTGAATGTCATAACTATAATCTACGGTGATTCGAACTGAACCAGATTTATATTTAGGTTTGTCCTTCATTAGAATTCATTAGCCCTAGAGTTGTATTACCTTTTCTGCAATCTCGCTTATATCTTTCCCAGCCAGCAAACCTGCCATTACTTCATGTGGCGCTTCAAATTTACCCGCTGTCACAAGAGCAAATATCTTCTTTCCGGTATCGTAATCGGCTTCTTCTTCATACAGATACCAACCTATACGTTTCTTATCTGTACACAACAAAAAACTTACTTGATCTTGAATGTGTTGGACTCCATGACCATGAAACTCCGCAGACGAGCTTTGCTGAACGTGGTGGTGGATCATAGCTACCATCAGATTCAACGGCCATCCATCCACCTGAAGCTTCTGCGATGAATACCTTTTCCGAAATCGTCATATGCTCTCCAAATCACCTGATCAACTGATCAACTGATCAATACCATCACCAGAGTTTGCCATGCCAACATACACAACGTCGTAATTACCTCTACGTGGACAAATTTTTAAGACATAGAT
>FLOH01001431.1_pt1 | contig 37345 bp, 26 predicted proteins | sample 756751 | NCBI WGS metagenome assembly FLOH01 (sample SAMEA4026879, study PRJEB14308) | marine metagenome | biome: coastal water; material: water | depth 74 m
CAAAACCTGTGACGAGTAAATCATCAGCAATTTTTTGAATCACTTGCTTGAGAATATTTCGCCCGGTAGATTCATCATCAACGATCAAAACCCGGCGCTGTCGTCTTAATACGCTCAATTTCCGAGCATTTTCATAAGGCTCAACATTAGTGTTATGCCGTGTCCGAGCAGAATTATATTTATCTAAATCCAAAGTTTGAAACCTCATTCTCATGAACTCGTACTTATTCCATACATCGAGAGTCCTAACAACTGATTTCACTTCGTGTGATCAATAGGATTTTATTTATACTTACTCACTATTCATTAAAACCAAAAAATTTCCTTCAATTTTTAAATTCATAAAGAATAGAACCTATTTTTATAGCATTAACTCCAATAGGTGTCCTTATTATTAAGCATTTACCCTCTAAATTTTATAATTTATGTGAAATTCAGCACCTTTTATGTACTGGTCGTAGTTTTTTGTAGTAATTAATCAATCCATTTGTAGAGCTGTCATGAGTACTGACCGGGTTAAGATCATCTAACTCAGCAAGTATATTGGTGGCCAGACGCTTGCCTAACTCCACCCCCCATTGGTCAAATGAATTCAGGTTCCAGATCACACCCTGGACAAAAATTTTATGTTCATATAGTGCGATCAATGACCCCAGAGTTTTTGGGTCGAGCGTTTTAAACAAAATGGTATTTGTAGGCCGGTTCCCCGGAAATATCTTATAGGGTAAAAGTTGCTCGATTTTGGCTTGATTCAGACCCGCATCATTCAATTCGACCATTACTTCATCTTTAGTCTTACCATTCATCATGGCTTCAGTCTGGGCAAACACGTTAGACATCAATGCCCTGTGGTGGGTAGGGATACAATGGAGATTGGTAATAGATGCAATAAAATCGGCAGGCACTAACTTGGTGCCTTGATGTAGCAACTGGTAAAACGCATGTTGACTGGCGATGCCAATTTCACCAAACAGGATGGGGCCCGTTGAATAATCCACTGGTTGCTGATCACGATCAACAGATTTGCCATTACTCTCCATGTCTGCCTGCTGAAGATAGGCTGGGAATCGATGTAAATGTTGATCATAGGGCAAGATTGCGATTGCATCGGATTCAAAGAAATTGTTATACCAGACGCCTATCAGGGCCATTATAACCGGTATATTCTGTTCAAACGGAGTAGATCTAAAGTGCTCATCCACTTCATGAGCGCCAGACAATAATTCATCAAAGTTGTCAGGGCCTATAGCGATGACAATCGATAAGCCGATAGCAGACCACATTGAGTAACGCCCCCCTACCCAATCCCACATCTTGAAGACATTATCTTCAGCCATACCAAACTTGACTGCGGCTTCCACATTCGCAGTGACTGCAACAAAGTGCTTATGCAATTCAGTACTATCATCAACTTTATTTAAAAACCAGTCTCGTGCCGTCTGCGCATTCACCATCGTATCCTGCGTGGTGAAAGTTTTGGAGCAAATGATAAAAAGGGTGGTTTCAGGATTAAGCAATTCAAGAGTATCGATGATGTGATTTTCATCAATATTGTTGACATAGTGAATGTGTAAATCGTGCATCGCATAAGGCCTGAGTGCTTCCGTTGCCATCAAAGGACCAAGGTGAGAGCCCCCTATTCCAATATTCACCACATCAGTGATTGGCTGCCCATTGGCCCCTAACCACTGACGGGAACGTACCTTTTCTGCAAGTGATTTGACCCGGGCGAGTTCACTACAAACTTCGGGCATTACATCAACACCGTCGACCATCATTGGTTGGTGACTTTTCTGTACTCCGTTGCGGAGTGCAACATGCATCACTGCCCGGTTTTCTGTGTGATTTATGGCATCACCACTGAACATTCCCTCAATCCAGTTTTTAAGCCCACTTTCCTCCGCCAGCTCAAAAAGAAGCCGCATCGTTTCATTCGTGATACGATTTTTTGAGTAATCAAACAGGAGGTCATTCAGGGTGAGTGAAAATTGATCAAATCGGTCCGGGTTCTGCGCAAATAAATCGCGCATATGGACTTCGTTAATTTGAGCAAAATGTTTTTGCAGTTTCTCCCAGGCAGCCAGTTGGGTCAGTCTTGTCATATTGAATCCTTTTATAATCCCAGTTCAAATTAAACCAGATGATGCATAATGTAGTAATTGAAGCTATCCAACGATAGAATAGATCCGCTTATTTAACCACTTTTAAACCAACCCTTATAGCTGCAATTTAATGAATATTCTTTCCATTCAGACCCATCCTTTTGACGATCAGAAACCAGGCACTTCGGGTTTACGCAAAAAAGTAACTGTATTTAAACAACCTCATTATCTGGAAAATTTCATTCAATCAATTTTCAAGATAGCTGTAAATCTGAAAGGTGGACGTCTGGTGGTTGGTGGAGATGGCCGTTATTTCAATCAACAGGCCATTCAGATCATCATGAAAATGGCCGTTGCGGAAGGTGTTGCTGAGTTATTAGTGGGCCAGAATGGTTTGCTATCAACCCCTGCCTGCTCCTGCATCATTAGAAAACATAAAGCCAATGGCGGTTTAGTTTTATCGGCCAGCCATAACCCTGGCGGTCCAACAGGGGACTTTGGCATAAAATATAATGTCGAAAATGGTGGCCCGGCCCCAACCAGTTTTACCGATGCTGCATTTGAGTTCTCAAAAACAATCTCTGAATACAAGATTGCAGATGTGGCTGATATTGATCTATCAGCACTCGGCGATCAACTGCGTGGTGATATGCGCATCAAGATTATCGACCCCGTTTCTGATTATGCTGAACTGATGTCCCACCTGTTCGATTTTAATCTGATTAAAACTATGTTTGAAGCAGGCTTTCGCATGCGATTTGATGCCATGCATGCCATAACCGGCCCATACGCTGTTGAGATACTGGAAAACCAGCTCGGTGCCGAGCCAGGAACTGCCCTCAATAAAATTCCTCTGGAAGATTTCGGTGGGGGCCATCCTGACCCTAATCTGGTTCATGCGCATGAACTGGTCGAGCTGCTCAGCGGGAAAAGTGATTTTAGTTTCGGCGCAGCTTCTGACGGTGATGGTGACCGCAATATGATCCTGGGCAATAATTTTTTCGTCACCCCTAGTGACTGTCTCGCCATCATGGCCGCCAATGCTCACCTGTTACCGGGGTACCGCAGCGGTATTAGCGGTGTCGCACGATCAATGCCTACCAGTACTGCCGCTGACCGTGTTGCCGAACTGATGGGTCTCGAATGCTTTGAAACACCCACCGGGTGGAAGTATTTTGGCAACTTGCTCGATGCTAAGCGTATCACCCTGTGTGGTGAAGAAAGCTTTGGTTCGAGTTCTGATCATGTGCGCGAAAAGGATGGTCTGTGGTCCGTATTATTCTGGCTCAACCTGGTCGCGGTTAAACAGCAATCGGTTGCACAAATTGTTCGAGATCACTGGGCCAAATTTGGACGCAACTATTATTCTCGACATGACTATGAAGCCATCGACAGTGACCGTGCAAACCAGCTAATGGATGATTTACGCGCCAAACTGGATAACCCGATGCCCGAACCCTTTAAAGGATATGTGCTCGACCACGCGGATGACTTTTCCTATACCGACCCAATTGACAACAGTGTCACCGAACATCAGGGAATTCGACTATTTTTTACCGATGGCTCTCGAATCGTCTTTCGTCTGTCTGGCACAGGTACAGAAGGTGCCACCCTGCGAATCTATATCGAAAAATATGAACCTGATATCTCATTACAAAATGGCGATACTCAAACTGTGCTTGCTGACCTCATCACAATCGCTGACTCAGTTGCTGGCATTCATTCAAGAACGGGGCGTGATGCCCCTGATGTCATCACTTAAATTGAGAAAAAACTGAATATCGCACTAAACTACTCTTGATTCCATACAACTAAAAATAATCCGGACAAATCCTATGACTGAAACTGTCTATGAACTAGAAGTGCGCCCTACAATACCTCCCCAATTGTTCGGCCTGATTGAGCTATCAGATAACCTGTTATATAGCTGGGATAGAAATGCACGCAGCCTGTTCTACCGCCTTGATCCGACCCTGTGGGAACAGTGCGGCCATAACCCAAAAGTATTTTTACGCCGTATATCTCAACGTGCCCTGGATGAAGCGGTTGAAGACAATATATTCATGGAAGAATATTCACGTGTGATGTCGTCGTTTAACTCCTATGTTTCTAAAAATACTCATCATGAAATCGATGATTATCTGAACGTCCACTCAGACCTGATCGCCTATTTTTGCGCTGAGTTCGGCCTGCATGAAAGTTTCCCCATTTACTCTGGTGGCCTCGGGATACTGGCCGGAGACCACTGTAAAGCCGTGAGCGATCTGGGTGTACCCTTTGTGGCCATAGGGTTACTTTACCGGCAGGGATACTTCAATCAGGCGATTGATCGCAATGGCAAACAGGTAGCCAGCTATAAAACCACAAGTTTCAGTGAATTACCCATTGTCCCTGCCGTAAACACCAACGGCGAACGGATTTACATCAATGTTGAAATGGGTAACCGCAATGTAAAGCTCAAGGCATGGAAAGCCATGGCCGGTCATACCACGATGTATTTTCTGGACAGCAACCTGTCTGAGAATTCGGAAGAAGATCAACAAATTACTTTCCGTTTATACGGCGGTGACAAAACAACTCGCATCCAGCAGGAAATTGTTCTAGGGATTGGCGGTGTTCGCTTGATCCGCGAACTGGGGCTACAACCGACAGCCTGGCATATCAATGAAGGTCATGCGGCATTTCAAATCATTGAGCGATGCCGTGAATTACTCAGTGATGACATTGATTTTTCTACCGCTCTTGAGCTGGTAGCCGGTGGTACCGTTTTCACAACACATACCCCTGTGCCTGCAGGACACGATATTTTTTCTGAAGGCCTCATGATCGAGTACTTTCAGAGTTGTTGTAAAAAATTGAACATGAGCTTCGCGGACTTCATGTCGCTGGGCGAGTCGCCTGTAGATTCGGATAGTTTCAACATGACCGCTTTAGCCCTCAGAGGATCACGATTTCATAACGGTGTAAGCCGGATACATGGGGATATTGCCTCCCAAATGGAATCTTATGTCTGGCCCCAAACACCGGTCGATGAAAACCCTATTCGCTATGTCACTAACGGTGTGCACGTACCCACATTTCTGGCAAGAGACTGGCTCAACCTTTTCGATATGCGATTCCGAGAATGGCGAAATAAGTTACTGGATGTTAATTACTGGGAGTGTATCGATGAAATTCCTGATCATCGATTCTGGAGTCTGCGCCAGGAATTAAAGAGTCAGATGCTGAATGAAACCTGCAGGAGCACCATCTCTCGCTATCATCGCAATAACTGTAATGAAGCCATCACCCAGCGCGTCATACAGCATATAGAAGAGCCTGAAAATGATGTGCTGGTACTGGGATTTGCTCGTCGATTTGCCACCTATAAAAGAGCCACACTGCTTTTCCGTGACCCTGAACGTCTGGCACGCTTATTAAATGACCCAAATCGTCCGGTCATTCTTATCTTTGCCGGAAAAGCTCATCCCAAAGATGAGCCCGGACAAGAATTAATTCGAGCCATCCATGAATTTGCACACCGCCCGGAATTCCTTGGTAAAATCATTCTGCTAGAAGGCTACAATATGGCGATGGCTAGAAACCTTGTCGCTGGGGTAGACGTATGGGTGAATACACCTGAATATCCACTCGAAGCCAGCGGTACTTCTGGTCAAAAGGCTGCGATTAATGGCGTGTTAAACCTGAGTGTACTCGATGGCTGGTGGGGTGAAGGTTATAACGGTAAAAATGGTTGGGGTATTGCACCGCACAGCCCTGATACCTCTGCTGAAATTCGTGACCGTGAAGAAGCCGGTGATTTACTCAATTTTCTTGAACATGAGATTATCCCCACGTTTTACAACCGTGGCGTGCAAGGCTATTCGAAAGAATGGGTGAAGCTTTCAAAAGAGTCCATGAAGTCCTGTATTCCTCGTTTTAATGCTTCTCGCATGGTAATGGATTATGTAAAAAATCTGTATATGCCTGCGACATTTCAATACAAGAGACTTAAACAGGATAATCTTGCTCCGGCAAGAGAGTTAGCGACCTGGAAAGCGAAAATCAGAAAATACTGGCAAAACATCAGTCTGGAAAGAGTAGATCAGGCGTTTACCAATATTCAGGAAGGAGAAACTTTGACTATTCGTGTCAAAGCACAGTTAAATGGATTAAGCGCCAGTGATGTAGCGATTGAATGCATGCTGGATAATCAACTTGACAATCAACATAATAACTTCGAAAACCCTGATTGTTTTCTGTTCAACCATGAAACAGAAGAAGACGGTGCGCAGATATTCACTCTAGACTTGAAACCGGACGATTCAGGAATGAATCTTTACAAAATCCGAATGTTCCCGTGTCATGAACTACTCAGTCACCCTTTAGAAACCGGTTTTATGATCTGGTTATAATTAAAAAAGAGAAGCCATTATCGATTTTATAATTCGAGGATTTCACCCTGCTGCAGTAACCGGAAGTGATCATCTCCAATCGAGAGAATATCGGCTTCAACTCGATCATGATACGCTGGTTTCAGGTGGTAACAGTAGATAGGTACATGCAATAGATTGAAGCCCTTAAGTTCTTGATACAGTTGAGAAGGTGTGTAATGGCCACTCGCGCCTGCGAGTTGATTCATGTCATCAGGGAAAGCGGTATCAACGAATATTGCAGTCAGGTTTTTACATTCACGAGCAGCCTGCCAGATCAATTCAGTTTCTGCAGTATCTCCAGTGACCACAATTGAGCTATCAGATTCCGGGTCTTCGATCAGGTAGCCATATGAGCCGCCAGGATGGTTGACAGGATAGTAGGAAATATTAAGGTTATTGAGCTGGATATCCTGATAAATCGGCAACAGTTCCAGAACTGGATTCTCAGCAGTGGGTAACTGAGTAAAGTCAGGCCAGATCACCCAGTTAAAATAGTATTTTTTTAATGCATCTATTACCGATTGGGTCGAATAGACTTTCAATGCCTGACTTCTTGTTTCGAAAGTATTATCAACCATAAATCCCAGATCTTTAATATGATCAAGATGAGGGTGTGTGATTAACGCGTAATCAATTGAACTTTGTTGCTCTAGACTGGTAGAACTTACTACAGACCCAGCATCAATGAGTATCGAATCATTGATTAAGAAAGATGTGGCTCTAAACCCTACTCCCTCCCCTCCAATGGCATTCATTTAAAGGGAAAATAACCCGCTCCAATCTGGGGTATGCAAGAGCCTGATTAATCGAGACTTTTCCTTAAACAGTCGCTCGGGTAAAAAAACTTGACTCACAGAGGTTTTTTCTTATGATAGAGACGTGTTTCTATCTCTTGAAGAATAATGAACGAATCTCAAATAGACAGCCTGAAATCAACCACCTTCATGGGCAGGAGATTCACCCGCACTCAACTTACCAACATTCAGCAGACGGTTAAAACTTTTCCTGCACTGAGTCGGCGAGAACTGGCTCATACCGTTTGCGAGTATCTGCAATGGCAGACACCTAATGGGAAAAACAAAGTACAGGCTTGCCTTGGGTTACTGGAGGAACTGGAAGTATTGGGGATTCTGTCTTTACCACAGAAAAAAACAGCGATGCAAAGAGGGCCACAAAAGCAAATTTCACGAACAGATCTTGCTAACGAGCAGACAGGCATCGAAGACAATCTGAGTCAATTATCGCCGATCAGACTGCAAGTGGTCACCGAAAAAAACGATATTGCCCTATGGAATCAGTTTATCGACCGATACCACTATTTAGGCTATAAGCGTCCCATTGGCCCTCATAGTCGTTACTTCATTTTTGATCATCAGAACCGAAAACTCGGCTGCCTGATGTTTTCCTATGCCAGCAAGAAGTTAGCCTGTCGCGATGAATGGATAGGCTGGCAGGATAAAGCCTATAAAAAACACCTGGACTTAGTCGTTAACAACAACCGCTTTCTGATATTCCCCTGGGTCAAGGTGAAAAATCTAGCATCCAAAGCGCTGTCAATCGTCGCCAGACAGCTTGCTGATGATTGGAACACTCTGCACGGTTACCGCCCGGTGTTACTGGAAACCTTTGTTGATACAGCAACGTTCAATGCTACCTGTTACCGGGCGGCAAACTGGCTTTACCTGGGGCAGACCCAGGCACGCGCTGCCACCAAAATTCAACCTGAAAAAACGCCAAAAGCAGTTTATGTATATCCCTTGTTGAAGAACACAAAATCGATACTCATCAACGGACCATCAGCACCGCTAAAAAAACCGACGGTCAGCGCTAAGCCCTTACCCTCTAATGACCCGTTTATTCACTTATGGAAAAATATCATCGGTACAGTAACCGCTGTAGCCAGTGATTTTGATGCACAATGGCAAAAACGTCAGAGAATTCTGAACAGCTTATTGATCGTGCTGTTTATTTTTCGCCTGGTATTTTCAAAAAACAATCAGGGCTACGGCATTACCATCGCCGAACTTTGGGATCAATGCCGCACTCTGGGCATTTCTTTACCCCAGGCATCACCCGTGGCCGCCTCTGCATTTTGCGCGGCTCGACATAAGATGGATGAAAAAATATTTACCCTCCTGCACCGGGATATTCTTAAGCATTACAACCAATCCAACAGGGATTATCGCTGGAAAGGACATGACATTTTTGCCGTTGATGGTTCAAAGATGAATCTGCCGCGTCCATTAATCAAACACGGTTATCGTATCCCGTCAGACAACGCCCACTATCCTCAGGGATTACTGAGCTGCTTATACCAGTTGAAGTCAAAAATACCGATTGATTTTGAGCTGGTCTCACACGGCGACGAGAGGAAACTGGCGTTGGCTCACCTGACCTCCTTATCAGAAAATGATGTGGTGGTTTATGATCGGGGTTATTTCTCCTATGCCCTGCTGGATGAACATGACAAGGCGGGTATTCACCCGGTATTCCGATTAAAAAATAAAGCAGGCAAAATCATTGATGCTTTTATTGTCAGCGATGAAAAAGATAAAGTGGTTGAAATCCCCAATCCAGAAGCGAGAAAAAAGGGCGTGGATAATAAAGCGATCAGTCTACGTCTTGTGAAGTATACCGTAGCAGGCACGACCTATATTTTAGGAACCACATTGCTGGATCAACAAAAGTACCGTATTGAAGACTTATCTGATGTTTACCATTCACGCTGGGGCGTAGAAGAACTCTATAAGGTCTCCAAACAATTAATGACCATAGAGGAATTTCATGCGCAAAGTGAGCGAGGTGTCAAGCAGGAGCTTTATGCACATTTCATTTTGATTACGTTGACCAGAATTTTTTCAAACCACAGCGAAGATCATTTCAAACCATCAGCGCATTTGAGCAAAGGTGAAGAAACAAAAGCAAACTTCAAAAATGCTTTAGTCACGGTGGCAAGAAATATTGAAGGCTTACTTCTACAACAAGTGGAATTAGTCAGTAAAACCATTAATAGTATTATCATCAGCATCTCATCGTGCCGTCAAAAGGCGAGACCCAATCGTTCATATGATCGACGATCAAGAAAACCAATAGGAAAATGGAGGCCACCTAAACCAGCAAAGTCAACTTATAAAGTGCTGCCCATCACTATTTAATCACTGAACAGAGGATTAGCCCACGGCATAAAACCAAATCCTTAAGTGAATAGCTAAATGTCTTAAGTGAATGCCATTGCCCTCCCCTCCGGCACATCCTAAAACTTCAAGCTTCATCGGTACCTCACCTTTAAATCGGTTTACATGATGAACATTTTGATAGTGACATTCAGTCTTACGCTGAAATGTAGATAATTACAGTTCTTTATAGTCAATTAAGCAGAAAAGACGCTCATTAAATATGAATTATCTGTCAGCATGGTAGCACTCAGCATATATAAAAGGTAGTTAAGTCGTTTTTTGTGAATTGATACAATTACTATTTTTTAATCCAATATTATCTAAAAAAACAGCATTTCAAGTTCACTGCCAATAAATCAACTCATTATTTATTTTAACGAATTTACTCCATTAAATGTTTCTGACATGGACACATTACCGCTTGTCATTTTTATCAAAAATTGAAACATTAAAAATTGAATACAGAATTTTTTTAACTAATATACTGCCATCAAATAAAACATTAAAAAATATAATGTTATTAATGATCTTATTAAAATTTAGGGATAGAAAATTATGCGAAATTTCATAATATTATTGTTGCTCATGATTAATTTACCGGCTTGCTCAAACCACCAACTGGAACAAACTGTCAGTAAAAAATCAGCGCTTAGCGAAAAAAATCTTGTAGCAAAATGGAAAGGTAAGCATGCACAGGAACTAGTAGCCCAATATGGTTCGCCCGATCTCGTCATTGACACCACACTCAGTGGAAGACCCGCTACGGAAGGATATGTTTATGAAACCAGCCGCCTTGCTGGAAACCCCAATTGCTTGAACGTCTATGTTGTAGCGGCTCATGATCATCTGATCACTGATTATTTTTGCCGTTAGAACCAGGGGATTATTAAATCCTGCCGTAGATTTGATTTAATGTCCTTAAATCAGAAGAAAGTCTTGGCCATAATTTCTGCCAATCGAAACGCCAGGTCCAGTTACCTTCAGTAGTTCCAGGCATATTCATTCGTTGAGATGAATCCAGACTTAATACATCTTGCATAGGCAAGATACACATACTCGCTACTGATGCTAAAGCCATTCGGTTCATCACCCAGGGCATATCCAGCATGGAGTGTAGTTTAACGCCGAGATAATCATGTAAGCTTCGCTTATCCTTCAGGTTCAAATCCTGATACCAACCCAAGGTAGTATCATTATCATGAGTGCCGGTAAATACGACTGATTCGGGTTCGTGGTTGTGCGGTAAGTAGGGATTATTATTATCACCATCAAATGCAAACTGAAGAATTTTCATACCCGGCAAAGAGAATGCTTTTCTCAGTTCGATGACAGCGGGAGTAATCAGTCCCAAATCTTCTGCAATCAATGGTAGTGTTTCAAGTTGCTCATTCAGCGTCTGCAGTAGCTCCCTTCCTGGTGTTTTAATCCATTTTCCATTGATTGCCGTTTCTTCTGTCGAGGCAATATGCCAGCAGGCTTCGAATCCTCGAAAATGATCGACACGTAACAGATCGAATAACTCCAGTTGTGTCTTAAACCTTTCAACCCACCAGCTAAAATCATCCTGTTGCATCGCTTGCCAATCGTATAGAGGGTTCCCCCAACGCTGACCTGTTGCAGAAAACACATCTGGAGGTACTCCAGCAACATAGGTTGCTGCTCCAGATGAGTCGAGCAAGAATGCTTCCCGCTGCGCCCAAACATCTGAACTATCATGGGACACATAAAAAGGCATATCGCCAAACATCTGAATATTTTTTGACAGCGCATACTCTCGCAGTTCATCCCATTGTTGAAAAAAGATGAACTGTTCAAATTGAGTTTGTCTAATCTGCTCGGAAAAATCTTCCCGTGCCTGTGCTAATGCCTCAGGGTCGCGTTCAGCCAAAGGTTCAGGCCATTCATGCCATGAAGCGCAATGCTGAGATTCCTTTATCGCCATAAACAGACTGTAGTCATCTAACCAACTCGATTTTTGCTTAATAAAACGATCGAACTTTTCATTCCAGGATTGATCCGCACTTGTGATGAAATTTTCATAAGCCATGTCCAGACAGGCATAGCGAAACTGTACGTTGATTTTTTTAATTTGAATGCTCGACATATCTAACCAACCTTTATCGACCAGCCATTCGAGACTAATCATTAGCGGATTAACCGCGTGGACTGATAGACATTGATAAGGTGATCCATCGATATGGGTGGGCCCTATTGGTAGCATTTGCCATATACGGCAGCCACTATCTGAAAGAAAATCGATAAAACGGAAGGCGTGATGTCCGATATCGCCTCCAGCATAGTCACCGGGTAAAGAAGTCGGGTGCAATAAGACGCCCGCTCTTCTTTGTTTAAGAGTCATCATAGTTATATTTTTTAGTGTTGTTTACCGGGTAACATGGTTCCGCCCATTGCGGGTGCACCTGTACCAAGAGAAAAGGCGTGAGACAGATATTCTGGAGATGGTCGCCCAAGAATACTGTATAAATTACAAAGATGCATGCGATACTGTTCATCGAATGCGGCAACGGACTCGGCTGCATTATATTCACCAAACCACCAGAACCAGTCTGACCCTTCACAGATGGCAAGCTGTAATTCTGCTCGCTCAATATCTTTTTCGGTTAAAGACGCTGAAGCAATTACTTCATCAAACACTTGCTTTGCATCGGCGAGCATATCCCAGGCTTTATTTTTATCATCTTCACCTATCCAGGTTGAAAAGGTACCATAGACCCAGCTACCCGCAATCATCTTAGGCAGTGCTTTTATCTTTGGGTTTTTATCCAGATACTCACTATAGGTTGTTAGAGTAATGGAAGGATGCTTTGCCAGCTTTTCGTACAATGCAGATAAAAAGTGATATCCGTTTTCAGGATAATACTCCCAGGCATTTTCACCATCCAGAATGATTGAAACGATAGCATCTGGATTATCCACACACGCCTCTGCAATACTTTCAATATTTTCAATTAAATTAGCCACCGCATCATCCGCATGCCATGTTGAATATTTGAATCCAATCAAATCTGATAACCCATCATCTCTAAAAAAGCATGCTACTTTTTCATCCGCATAGCGATAAGGCGTATGAATACAGGCTTCGGTTGTTAAATCTGACGCTTTCATCGAATTCCTTAATACTGTTTCACCACTTGCTAACCAACGGATATCGTTGTCAGAAATCAGCTTAACCGTATCACCGCTCACACTTCCTTCAGATGGCCAGCAACCCTGTGGGGACAAACCAAAACTATTGCGAAATGACTCGAGGCCTTTCTTCATATGCCACTGACTTCTGTTAAGCCCGTCTGAATATTTTCTTACCTTGGGCAATTCTATTTTTGGAATCGCTTCACGACTGCTTTCAATGTCCAGTAATAGAGGAACGATGGGATGAGCATAAGGAGTCATGGATAATTCGATACGATTTTCCTGAGCCAGTTTTGAGTAACGTTGAATCACCGTTGAAACTAATTCATGGATAATTTCGAGTAATAGTCGACGATCCTGAATCGTGTACATACTCCCTTTTTTCATCAATGCTTTGATGCGCTGGTCTTTTCTGCGAACCGTTTCAGCCATCCAGGCGAGGTGATACCAGACCAGTAAATCGGCAATAAATTGATCACCGTAATAACACACTGTTGTAGGTGCAGCGATGATCGCATTGGCCATATCGGCCAGTTTTCTATAATCAGCAAAGCGGTCAATCAATCGCTGTTCGTTAGCACGTAAACAATCTTTCATCAGGCCCAAACGCTTTTCGGGATTTTTCTCCAGTACCGGTTCAGCCAAAGCGCGTAATAAAGGATCTCGTAAAGCGCGTCCCTGATTTAAGTAACCCTTGAGTTGATCGCTATAGTCTTCTATCTGTTCGAGTAATACCGGAGCAAAATTTACTACAGCCCTGGCGCCGGGTACCGCTTCAAGGTGACCCGCCATATCGACATAATCCTTAATGGTATGTAAGTAAGTCCACGGAAGGTGATATTCACCATTGCGTAAATCGCGATATTCCGGCTGATGCATGTGCCAGTACAGTACCAGGTTTATTTTATTTTTGGGGTTATCGCTTACATCAACGGACATGGTGTAATTCCTGACCCAACATATTCGGAGTGACCAAAACAATCCCTTTTGGAGAAACAAAGTAACGCAGATTATCCTGTTCCAGATCGACTCCTATTTGAGTGCCTTCAGGAATCATGCAGCCTCGATCAATAATTGCATTCTTGATGATGCAGTTTTTACCGACTTCGACATCGGGTAATACCACGGTATTTTCAATCAAGCTGTAGTCACGCACCCGCACATCCGAAAATAACACCGAATGACGAACCGTGGCCCCGGAAATAATGCACCCCCCAGAAACCATCGCATCCACCGCCATTGCACGGCGATCATCATCGTCAAAGATAAACTTGGCTGGAGGCAACTGCTCCTGATAAGTCCATATTGGCCATTCTTCGTCGTATAGATTCAACTCTGGAGTGACGCCGATTAATTCAAGATTCGCGTTCCAGTAAGCGTCAACGGTACCAACATCGCGCCAGTAAGACTGCTCCCCAGACTGCTCATCATTAAACGGATAAGCGAATACTCGATATTTTTCAATCGCATTAGGAATAATGTCCTTGCCAAAATCTCGCGTAGAATTGGGTGTATCACAATCTTTAATTAACTGTTCAAACAAAAAGGCAGTATTAAAAATGTAAATTCCCATTGAGCATAAAGCCTCAGTTTCTGAACCCGGCATCGGCACAGGGTTGTCGGGCTTTTCGCTAAAGCTATTGATGCGCATTGATTCGTCCGTTCCCATGACACCAAACTCTCTGGCTTCCGCTAGCGGTACTATGATACAGCCCACCGTTATATCCGCCTCCTGTTCAACATGCTTTGCGATCATCGAGCCATAATCCATTTTGTAAATGTGATCACCTGCCAGAATGAGTACATATTTGGGCGCATGAGAACGGATGATATCCATATTCTGATAAATAGAATCCGCGGTACCGGCATACCAAGAAGTTTCATCTACCCGTTGTTGTGCCGGTAATAATTCTACAAATTCTCCAAATTCACCGCGTAAATGACTCCAGCCTTTCTGTATATGAGTCAGCAAGGAATGTGACTTGTATTGAGTAATGACGCCGATGCGACGAATACCGGAGTTAATACAATTAGACAATGGGAAATCGATAATTCTGAACTTTCCACCAAAGGGAACCGCAGGTTTTGCCCTCCACTGAGTTAACTGTTTTAATCTAGATCCTCGCCCCCCTGCCATAATCAGTGCAAGCGTATCTCTGGTGAGGCGACTGACAAACCTCGGTGACCTGTTTTCTTTCATTATTTATTCCCTAGATAGCAAGTATTTATTATAGAGCATGAAAAGTTTTTAATAACCTGTGCAAGCGATATTTTATTGGATTTTATTAATCTATTTGAAAACCCCTGTGCCTATTGTGAATATCTGCGACCAGCCGTATATAAACTCTGTGTCTAGCGCTGAATCTTGCTAAAATATCGCCATGAAGAAAAATAACAAAGGGCCATCACTTACCGATGAGCAAATAAGGATTGCGCAAGCCAGGCATCACGACCCGTTCAAGGTACTCGGATCGCATCAACACGGCACAAATACCCATCTCTGTGTATACGCACCCGATGTGCAAACCTTATCGATCATGCCCAACGGCCAAAAACTGGAACGCATTCCGCACAGCGATTTTTTTGAATGCCAGCTAAAAACCTCTGACATCTCCTGCCCCTACCAGTTACAGCAAATCAATAGCCAGGGTATCCAGTCAGCGTTTTACGACCCCTACTGTTTTGAGCCACAGCTATCAGAATTCGACCTGCATCTGTTTGCAGAGGGCAAACACTGGCATATCTACCGCATGCTTGGCGCCCATCTACTCTCGGTGAATGGCATTCAGGGTGTACTGTTCGCAACCTGGGCGCCGAGTGCAGAACGTGTCAGTATCATCGGTGACTTTAATCGCTGGGATGGCCGTCGTCATCCAATGCGCAGTCGCGGCAGTAGTGGAGTATGGGAATTGTTTATTCCCGGGCTGGACCCAGGTTGCCTGTATAAATTTGAAATCAGAAATCAGAATACGGGCAAGGTCGTGCAGAAAATTGATCCCTATGCCCAGCAGTTTGAAAACCGGCCAAAAACCGCGTCCATCGTCACCACTGAAAAAAGCTATGCATGGCAAGATCAGGCGTGGATGGAAAAGCGCCTAAAGCTGGACTGGCTGCATCAACCCATCTCCATTTATGAAGTACATCTGGGATCCTGGCAGCTCGATGATGAGGGGCATTTCCTCAACTACCGCGAGATAGCCCATCGCCTGACCGAGTATGTGCAGCAAACTGGGTTCACCCATATTGAATTGCTACCGATCACAGAACATCCCCTGGATGCTTCCTGGGGCTATCAGACCACCGGTTATTTTGCACCCACCAGTCGTTTTGGTAATGCACAGGATTTCCATTATTTCGTCGATTATCTGCATCAACATAATATCGGCATTCTGCTCGACTGGGTACCCGCGCATTTTCCCAAGGATGAACATGGTCTGGCGCAATTCGATGGCAGCGCGTTATACGAACATGAAGACCCACGTAAGGGCGAACACCGCGACTGGGGTACTCTGATCTATAACTATGGCCGCAATGAAGTCAGAAACTTCCTGCTTGCCAGTGCTCTATTCTGGCTCGAAGAATTTCATCTGGATGGCTTGCGTGTGGATGCAGTTGCCTCGATGCTGTATCTGGATTATTCACGCAATGCGGATGACTGGGTACCCAATATCCATGGCGGCAATGAAAACATAGAGGCCATTCATTTCTTTCGCGAGCTCAACGCCGTCACTCATGCGGAACATCCCGGCACCATGATTATTGCCGAAGAATCGACTTCATGGCCGCAGGTCACTCGCCCTACCGATCTGGGCGGTCTGGGATTCTCCATGAAATGGAACATGGGCTGGATGCACGACACCCTGAATTATCTGGCCAAAGACCCCGTGCACAGACACTTTCATCACAATCAACTCACATTTGGATTACTGTATCTGTTCAGTGAAAACTTTGTTCTGCCATTTTCTCATGATGAAGTGGTGCACGGTAAATCATCCATGTTGAACAAAATGCCCGGAGATGAGTGGCAACGTTTTGCCAATTTGCGCCTGCTCTATACCTATATGTTTACCTATCCCGGCAAAAAGCTATTGTTCATGGGGTGTGAATTTGCTCAGGGTGATGAATGGAATCACGATACCGCTTTACAGTGGTATCTATTACAGTTCCCATTACATCAAGGGGTGAATACACTGGTGGGTGATTTGAATCGTTTATACCAGCAGCAACCGGCACTTAACCAGTTTGACTTCGAACCACAGGGATTCGCCTGGATAGACTGTAACGATACTGATCAATCAATTTTATCCTATAGCCGTCACAGCGAGCATGAAACCCTGGTGGTTGTGCTCAACTTCACCCCTGTGCCGCGCGAAAATTATCGCATTGGTGTTGCAGAGGCAGGTGTCTATCAGGAAATACTCAATTCAGACTCCGAGTATTATGCCGGTAGTAACCTGAGTAATGGTGTCCACATTTCTTCACAAGAAATTAGCTGGATGAATCACCCACATTCACTCAACCTGACACTGCCGCCCTTAGCAGGAATTGTTCTGAAAATTATCCACTAGAGATGCTTCAATACCATGTCCCAAATCCTTTTCATCAGCAGTGAAGCCTACCCCCTGATAAAAACGGGAGGATTAGCGGATGTAGCCGGTAGCCTGCCGCGTGCGCTACATAAAAACAAACAGGATGTCCGTTTACTGCTACCCGCTTATCGTGAGGTAATGGATAAGGTCAAAAACTATAAAGTTGTTGCGCAAACGTTTCATTACAACCAGCCGATCAGAATTCTGGAAACCACCCTGCCCGGCACTCGTATCAAAACCTGGCTGGTTGATAATGCACTGGCATTTGACCGCCCGGGTAATCCCTATCTGAATCCTCAGGGAGAATCTTGGATCGATAATGCTTTTCGTTATGCATTATTCTCTCAGGCTGCCGTCGATATCTCACTCAATCGTATCGGGCTGGACTGGCAACCCGATGTGGTGCATTGCAATGACTGGCAAAGCGCTCTGGTGCCTGCACTGTTAAGTACCTACCCCACACGTCCAGCAACGGTATTCACTATCCATAACATGGCTTATCAGGGACTGTTTGAAGCGGAAACCTTCTTCGGTCTCGGATTGCCGCCACAGCTATGGGGATTGAATGGGCTGGAGTTTCACGGACTGTTTTCTTTTATGAAAGGTGGGCTGGCATTTGCCGATCACATCAATACCGTCAGTCCCAGCTATGCACAGGAAATCCAGCAAAACGAGTTTGGTTACGGACTCGATGGTTTATTACGTTTCCGCAAGGATCGTTTAAGTGGCATTATCAATGGAATTGATACAGAGGTTTGGAACCCCGGTACCGATCAGTTTCTGACCCAAAAATTCAACCGCAATACACTCCACAAAAAAAGCATCAATAAAACCGAGTTGCAGAAAACTCTGGGGTTACCGGTTGCTGAGAATATCCCGATGCTGGGCATGATCAGTCGCATGGTAGAACAAAAGGGCTTCGATACCCTGTTATCGGCGATGAAAGATCTGGTCAGAATGCCGCTACAAATTGTGATACTGGGTAATGGTGAAGCGATCTACGAAAAATCTCTGCAGGCGTGGGCCACCAAATGCCCTGAAATTCTTTCCGTTACCATTGGCTATGACGAGACCCTTTCACACCAGATTGAAGCTGCTTCCGACTGTTACCTTATGCCCTCCACGTTTGAGCCCTGTGGCCTCAATCAATTGTATAGTCTGCGCTATGGAACCTTGCCCATTGCACGTAATGTCGGTGGATTAGCCGATACCGTTATCGACACCTATGCCGAGACTATCGATAATCAAACTGCGAATGGTTTTATTGTTGAAGAAAACAGTGCAGCAGCATTAATTCAGGCGGTAGAAAAAGCCCTTACCTGTTACCAGAACAAGTCTTTGTGGCGACAGCTACGACATAATGCAATGACGCCCGACAGATCATGGCAGGCAAGTGCAGAACAATATATCCAACTGTATGAGCGGGCTATCATCGATAACCCGCAAGCTTAGATTTTCTTTGACCTAGGCGGCCTGTTGCTTCTGCGAAAGTTGCAGACAATCGTCGCGCCACACGCAGATTGCCTGATCGCAGTCTCCGGCATGCGCCGTACCAAAGCATCCAAAGTTTCCTTCGGCCTGCTGGATTTCACGCACCAGATTGATTTTTGACATTCTGGAGGTTTTAACCCCCAGATCTTTTGCGATTTCTCTAATGTCCGACATGTTCATGGTCTGTACCTATTCAAGTTTTTTAAGTTTTATATGTTTTATTCTGCTAACTATAGTTCATTTATTTTGCAACATTGATGCATGAGCTGCCGCTAGTCGGGCAGATGGTATTCTAGGTGCCGAACAACTGACATAAGTCAAACCGATACGGTTAAAAAAGTGTATCGATTTAGGGTGCCCACCATGTTCACCACAGATTCCCATACGCATATCTGGACGAGTTTGACGCCCCCACTGAATCGCAAGTTCCATTAATTTGCCCACGCCTTTTTCATCCAGCACCTCGAACGGGTTGTCTTCCAGTATTTTTTTATCGTGATACATCGGCAGGAATTTATTTTCCGCATCTTCACGCGAGAATGAGAAAGTTGCCTGCGACAAATCGTTAGTACCAAAAGAGAAAAACTCAGCCTCTTCAGCCAGATATTCGGCACGCATACAGGCACGTACCACTTCAATCATCGAGCCAAAACGGAATTCAACCTTGACGTCATATTTTTGTTCAACATCCTGGTGGATTTCATTTACATAGGTTTTTATGCGTCTTAATTCTTCAGCAGTACAGACCTGCGGCACCATGATTTCGGGGCAGACACTATCCCCTTCTTTTACACATTCGGCGGCAGCTTCAAGTACCGCTCTTATTTGCATGTTGTAAATTTCGGGAAAAGTTATGCCAAGACGTACTCCGCGATGACCCAGCATGGGGTTTGTTTCAAACAGATTGCGTACCATCTTGAGAATTGCCGTTTTCTTCTGAATCACTTCTTCGAGCAAATGAGCATCGGCAAGGTATCTCACCCGTTTGGTATCAGCAGAATTGCGATACATCTGTTCCACTGCATCGGTAAGCACATTCATTCCCTGAACTATGTCGCGCAATTGATGCAACTGATCGAGCTCTTCTACTAACTGATTTTCCGAGGGCAGGAATTCATGAATCGGTGGATCCAGTAATCGGATGGTCACCGGCCGCGGCGCCATGATTTTGAGTATCGCCTTGAAATCTTCGCGTTGAATTGGCAGTAACTGATCCAGCGCCTGCTGACGTTTTTCCATCGTTTCTGCAACGATCATATCGATCACGATTGGCAGTCGATCCTTGTCATTGAACATGCGCTCGGTACGGCACAGACCTATACCCATTGCACCGTATTTCAAAGCCTGCTTTGCTGCCAACGGGGTATCCGCATTCGCCAGCACATCGAGGCGAGCTCTCTCATCGGCCCATTGCAGCAAGTCTTCCAGTTCACTGGAAAATTCGGGTTCTATCATATCAATTTCACCCAGATATACATCTCCGGTGGTGCCATCGATGGTGATCAAATCGCCTTCCTTTATGATATGAGCACCCACCGAAGCGGTGCGGCTATGCACATCTACAGAGATGCCCTCCGCACCCGCCACGCAGGGCTTGCCCATACCCCGCGCGACTACTGCCGCATGCGATGTTTTTCCGCCTCGGGCAGTCAGTATCCCCTGCGATGCAAAAAAACCATGGATATCTTCCGGCTTGGTTTCTTCTCTAAGCAAGATGACACGTTCTCCCTCACGCCCCCGTTTTTCAGCACTATCCGCATCGAATACGGCAATGCCCACAGCAGCACCTGGCGAGGCAGATAAACCGCGCGCAATCGGCACTGATTTGGTATTCGAATCCAGACGAGGAAATAGTAACTGTTCGAGCAAATCGGGCTGGATTCGGAGTAAAGCCTGCTCCTTGGTGATCAGGGCTTCTCTGACCATATCTACCGAGGTACGCACCATTGCAATTGCATTCATCTTGCCATTGCGTGTTTGCAAACAGTACAATTGCCCCTTTTCTATAGTGAATTCAAAATCCTGAACTTCGCAGTAATGCGTTTCGAGTTTGTCGCGCAACTGTTTCAACTGTTTGTACAGATCCGGCATATCATCCAGCATGGCATCAATGGGTTTCGGAGTACGGATACCGGCTACTACATCTTCGCCCTGAGCATTGATCAAATATTCACCGAATAATTCATTCGCACCACTATCAGGGTAACGTGTGAAAGCGACACCGGTAGCACTGTCATTTCCCAGATTACCAAATACCATGGTACAGATATTGACCGCCGTTCCATTGGCCTGATCCGGGGTAATATTGAATTCGCGGCGGTAATCGACAGCACGCTTGCCATCCCATGAATTAAACACGGCCTTGATCGCAATTTCGAGTTGAATGAATGGATCTTCTGGAAAAGGTAGGCCAGTGACACGCCTGACCACATCCAGAAATTTTTCTGATACCAGTTTTAAATCTTTAGCCGAAAGGGCCAGATCTTCCTTCACCCCAACAGCATGTTTTACCTGATCCAGCTCGCTGTCGAATTCTTCATCGTCAATACCTAAAGCGACCTTGCCGAATAATTGAATAAAACGCCGATAAGAATCATAAGCAAAGCGTTCATTATTAGTTTGTTTGATAATGCCTTTCAGAGTTTCACTATTCAGACCCAAATTGAGGATGGTATCCATCATGCCCGGCATCGACATCGCTGAGCCTGACCTTACTGAAACCAGCAAGGGGCTCTTAATACCGCCAAATTCCTTGCCAGTTTTCTTTTCCAGATAAGTCATTTTTTCGCGTACCTGATCCATCACCCCCGCGGGTAGATTTTTACGGTCTTTCAGGTGCTCCAGACAGGTAGCGGTAGTGATGACGAAGCCCGGTGGAACATTCAGCCCGATCTGTGTCATTTCGCATAGATTGGCGCCCTTGCCGCCGAGTAACATCTTGTTTTTACCATCACCTTCTTCGAAGGAATAAGCGTGAATTACCTTTTTATTCATATCACATGTCCGTGGTTTTATTATTAATCAACGGAGTGTAGTAATAACTGGTTAATTTTTTATTTTATGTAACAAAAAATTGGACATTCCTGTAAATAAAATGGAAAAAGCTGCGCTAAATCAATCTTTACCAATCATATAGTCAAGCAATATTAGATACATTGCAGTGCACAATAATGTAATGTGCACCATTATCAGGCATAAAAATCGTACTTTAAGTGCTGCTCAATTGGCTTTTCTGGATAAAGGCCGTGTTTACATGAAATTTCTGTTTCTGGCACAGTAACTGCACTAAAGATACCTGTAGAGACTTCGGTTTTTACTCTCCTCAATGGATGTAACTCGCCTCCAATCTCAGGACTTTGATCCTGCTTTCAAGCCCCTCTTTTGAGGGGCTTTTTTTAAACTCAGAAAAGGTACTTCCCTGTACCACAATGAACCTGATTATCTGTAAGGACGCAACTCGGATAATTGTGCTCGTTGCTCTTCAGTTAAGATGGCATCGATTTTCTGTTTCATTTCAGCGCGTTGTTGCATTTTCAGTTCACGCTGAGTGAACATACGATCATGCTGGGTCTTGCGTAAGGCAGTAATCTGCTCTTTCTGGGTATCGGTTAGATTATCCAGCTCATAGATCGCACCCATACGCGCGGATTGCCTCATACCCTGTTGCCAATTCATTTGCATACCCTGCATTTGCCCACCTTGCATGCCCTGCATGCCGCCTCGTTGGTCACATCCCTGTCCTCGAGCAGCGATTGCAGCACCTGTCGCAGTGGCCAAGGCTAATGTGACCAGAATGATTTTTGTTGAGTGTTTCATGTTATTTCTCCGCTTTATCGTTAAGTTGTTGAATCCGTCATGGCTACGCTTTGCCAGTGAATAAACTATAACGCTTGCAATAACAAAGCAGGGTCAAGCTATGCAAAGAAGTGCAAAGACTGTTGTTCAGTCCTTTGCAAAGGTATTTTTTACGTCCAGAATAGAGCCATAGGAGAAATTATTTATGCACTTGCTGCTAGCAGATGATGATAAAACATTGTGTGAGTTACTTAAGGAATTCCTTGAACTCGAAGGGTTTGAAGTAACGCTCGCGCATGATGGAATTACTGCTTTAGATTTCATCAATAATTTATCAAATCACTATGATGCCATTATTCTCGACGTCATGATGCCAGGGGTGAATGGATTTGACGTATTGAAATCGGTTGACACTCAACAAACGCCACCGATCATGATGCTCACTGCTCGTGGTGAAGATACCGATACAGTTTTAGGTCTGGAGTTAGGTGCCGATGAATATGTCTCAAAACCGGTCAGCCCTCGCGTACTGGTAGCACGTCTTAGAGCACTCATCCGTCGAGGTTCAAATGACCGTGATCAGACCATACTGCAGGTCGGCGATCTATCCCTCAATGAAGCATCGCGGTCGGTATTGATTGACGGTCGGCCAATTGACCTGACCGGCGCAGAATTTAACTTGCTGGCACAACTACTACATCAGGCGGGTCAGGTTGTCAGCAGAGATCAACTGGCTCTGAATGGGCTGGGGCGCGCACTCTCCGCATACGACCGTCGAATTGAAACTCATATGGCTCAAATTCGTAAGAAAATCGGCTCTTTCGATGATGGTGAAAGTCGCATAAAAACTGTGCGCGGTTCAGGCTATCAATATCTGGTGAATAGATGAGCCTATTCGTTCGTATCTTCCTTTTTTTCTGGCTCACGGCCGCATTGCTGGCAGGCAGTTTTTTTCTGCTCGGGCGCTTGTCTGGCGGTGAAGCCATCGAGCGTGAAAAAGAAATATTACTCGCGCAGGCTGGTATCGTCTCTACTCTGTGGCAGCAGGATGGTCGACGAGCCACTCGTCACTGGCTATTTCAGCAATCCTCCGAAAACAGACCTTTGCTACTGGATAGCAATGCGCAAAGTCCATTTCCAAAACACGCAAAACGACAAAGCAAAAAGCAGACTAACACTTTATCCATTCCGCTAAAGACGGGTATTCAAAGACATAAATTCGGTCATATTTCTATCATTGAAGCTTTGCCTGACATTCAACCGCCACTCTTTCTGGTGAAACCGCTAGAACCTCGCCAAATGCATCGCCTACCCATGTGGGTCTGGCTGGTGGCATCTTTATTGATTATCAGCCTGGTGAGTTATCTGCTGGCAAAAGTAATAAGCCATCGTATTCGTCAATTACGCTATGCGGTTCAAGGAGTGACTGAAGGTGATTTGTCTGCCAGGGTGAAACTCGGTGGTAACGATGAAGTTACTGATCTCGCAACCGACTTCAATCTGATGGCGGATCGTATTCAAAACATGCTCACCAGCCAACGCCAACTGGTGAGCGATGTGTCGCATGAACTACGCTCTCCATTGGCGCGCCTTCGTGTTGCACTGGAACTGGCTCAGCGTTCAGGAGAAGCGGGAAAGGCCTTAACCCGAATTGAGAAAGAGGCGGATGAACTGGAGTATCTTGTGACAGAACTATTGTCGCTGGCTCGACTCGAATCCGGCCAATCCCAACTGGAAACTCAACGGGTCGATATGAATGCGCTCCTTAATAAGATTGCTCAGGACGCTCGCTACGAGGGCGAGAAAACCCTTAGAGAAGTTACCTTTAATCCTGGTACAGCAATGACTCTACAAGTTGACCCGGTTCTTATCAGTGCTGCCATAGAGAACGTAGTAAGGAATGCACTACGCCATACCCCCCCAGACAGCAGTGTGGTCATATCGACTCAAAACACTGACAAGCTTTTCTGTATTATTATTGACGATCAGGGCCCGGGCGTTCCCGAAGTCTCACTGGAAAAATTATTCGAACCTTTTGCTAGAGTCGCTACAGCACGCGATCGGAATAGCGGTGGATTTGGACTGGGTCTAGCGATTACCGGAAGAACGATGAAAGCTCATGGGGGTACTGTTGTGGCTGAAAATCGAACTCAGGGAGGATTGCGTGTAATATTGAAATTTCCTATTTGAACAATATTTTTCTGCCCGTGACAGTTAAACCTTTAGTAACTCTGCTTCACGATGAAATAATACGATTTCGCCCACCGGTTTTTGCCTTATAAAGATTTTCATCAGCGCGTTGTAGCGTATCAAATATGGACTCATCAACTAATCGATGAGCAATTCCGGCACTTAAAGTGACATTGAACTTCTGCTTATCTTTATTAAAAACGGTATGCTTGGCGGTGTGACAAATACGCTCGGCTAAATGTAAAGCAGCCTGCTCATCTTTGTCTAAAACAAGAATAACAAACTCCTCTCCACCATATCTCACACTCAAATCGTCAGGGCGAGACACCTGTCTGATCATCTTGCCCACATTCGACAACACTTTGTCACCATTAGCATGGCCAAAGTTATCGTTGATTTTTTTAAAATGATCGATATCCAGAAAAATAGCTGTCAAAAAGAACTCTTTTTGGCGCTCATGCCGGGCAACCATATTGTCGATATTTTCCAGTAAGTAGCGCCGTGTGTGCAATGTGGTCAAAGCATCAATGATCGCCATATCTTCAAGCTGGTACATCATTTTTTTGGTGACCATCGTGGCTGCCATCACCAAAACCACTGAAAATACAAAACCGAAACACAATGCCGCAATAGCATAATTTCGGATATCCCGTTCTATATCTTCAAAATACAAACCCGTACCTAAAACCCAGTCCCATGGCTCAAAATAAACTACATGAGAGACCTTTTGAAAGGGTGTTGCGATCGTTGGTTTAGGCCAGAAATATTCGACCTGCCCTCCTCCTTCAACTGCTGTTTTGATGATATCTCTGAACAGGAAGTTACCTTTGATGTCCTGCATATTGATCTGGTTGCTATTAAGAAGATCGGTGACAAAGGGGTGCATTAGGACAACTCCTTGTCTATCATTTATCCAGAAATATCCATTATCCCCATATCGCATGGATTCAAGGGCATTGATCGCCATTTCTTTAGCTTCGCTTTCCTCTAATCTTAGTGTCTGAGCATTAGAGTGGAAATATTGAATGATGCTTAAACCTGCATCGGAAAGACTTCTCGACTGAGAGATTTTCTCCTGCATGACACTGGCAGCCAGTCCCTGATAAAAAAGGTAGAGCGCAAACAGTATTCCCAGCAAAATGGTAGCGGTTAAAGCAGATAACTTCTGCCCGAGCGATAGATTGATACGGATAGGTTTACTCACGACTAATTTAATACTGCCTCTTTACTTCGAAAAAACTTGTAGGCCGACGAAAAGTGATCGTTTTCCTATCGAACATCAATTTGAAACTGCTCTGAGTGATACTAAAACCACTGCAGTATGACCATGCCCTGATGATAATTGTTTTATTTATTAACCTGAGATACTGCCATCTACCTGAAAACACTTTAGACTGTTGCCTCGCAATTATAGCTACTGATGAGTGTATTGCGATTAACCGGATGAAGTAGATTTCTTGATCAGATTTAGCAGATTTTATATGAAATGCCCAGCGTTAGAGAACGTAACCAAGATCAATTTATACTATACATAGACTATGAATATTAACTAGAGTTTAGAGCGTAGTAGGCCACTCAACCTGTTTTCTTCAGGTTGATTTTCATTCCAACAGCCCTCTCTTTTCCTTACTTTATGCTGCTTTAAGCGTATTTGACTCAGCATGTTCGCTTCCTCGCCAATTAGGCGGTTCGAATTTTTTGCATTTACGGTTCCACCAGGCCCGAACATTAACATGGCGAAAAATCATCAATAGTCCTTTGCGTATTTGCCCTGCGGTTACCGGACTGTCCTTACGCCAGGGTGAGTGCTGACACAAGGCCTGAACCGTTGAGCTATTCAGGTAACCCAATAACTGTACCAACCCATAACCGGCCATCGTCAGATGCACCCAGCGATGTAATGTCTGGCGCGTCTGCTGCCAGGCTTCTTTCAGGCCCCAGGATATTTTCAGTTGATTGAACATCGATTCAATCGACCAGCGTTTCCCGTAACTTTCAATTACCTCTTCGGGTGATAACGTGGTATCCGTACTCAACAGCAGGCTAGCTTTTTTATACTCACCCTGTTCACTCTTGAATTCGCACCAGACTGCTCGTACCAATAAACCATTCAGAAAACGGGCTTTAACCAGTTTACTGCGATAACGAACGACCTGCTCTTTCCCGTACAGTGGCAATGTCACTACGGTACGCTTTAAATGAGCGATCCGTTTGGGTGTGTACTTTTCGCCATATTTGCGCGGCCGTCCTCGCTGTTTTTTTCGTTTCTGAACCGGTTCATCATACAGCCGGGTATCAATACGAGCCTGTCCAATCACGTTAAAACCACGGCTCAACATCGACTCAATAAAAACGCACCTCATGTACCAGCTATCTACCAGAACCCGGACGGTTTTTCCTTCAAACAGGCGGTAAACCGCGCGAATCAACGTGTTAGCGGCTACCAGCTTACCCGTGTTGGTGGTGGCTGGTATCAGTCGCGTTAACAACGGTAAGGCAACATGCCTCGTGCCTTTAAATTTAACCACCCAGGCCAAACTCACCCAGCATTGCCCCTGCACATACTGCGACAGGTTCGGTTTATTACCATGCTGATGATGAATCTGACTCGCCGGTGCTTTCTTTGAAGCCCGCAAGGTCAAGGTGTCATCAATCGCCAGATGAATCACATCCTCATTAACCACCTGCATGACCAGCCGGGTAAACTGTCTGGCTAATGCCAGCCAGGACCATCGACCTTTCTCCAGCCATTTGTAATAACTGCTCCAGTGTCTGGACATATCCAGCATCAAATAAGCATCCGTCACAAACCCTGTCGAGGTCAGCATGGAACCGATGAGTAACTCAATAAATGTTCCCACCGATCTTGGGGGTAACGCTTTCGTTAAAAATGTGATCCAATAGAACAGTTCACGGGGGATACTCGAATATCCTTTTGTGTTCATAGCGGCCTTCAGGTGTCGGAAAACTCCCGAAGGCCGCGCCTTGCCTAACCTTGCTAAACTAATAATGTTAGGCAAGGCGCGGCAGCTCGAAGTGGGCTGCTATGTCAACTGTTATTGGTATTTTTTTAAGCTTTTTTTACTCCTGAAACTCTAAACTCTAGTTAGATAAATCAAGTGTGGATATTGAAAAGTCCCCCTTAATTTGTTTTTTTTGGTGAAATAGTTTGAGATCAACATTAATTTTTATCGGAGCCTGATTTACCTGCATCGAGAGTTTCAGCTGTGAACTTGAGTCTTGATCCCAGGATTTTAAATTATTCAGCTCAATCGACTCGATATTCTTATGCTGACTAAAGTCGGGCTCACTGTATACGACATCAATATTTTTCAAGGATAGAAGATTTACACCAAATTTAATGGGTTGAACCGGCCCAGAATCAGTTTTAGTTTCTTCTGTTTCATTAGCTGCAGAGGGAAGTAGTAACCCATTTAGGGTAATGGCTCCCTGGTCATCTCGATGGATGTGAGTTTTAATTCCATTCACTTCAATCTTGTCAGCTACGATCTTACTGGAAAATAAATCCAGCATATTGATATCGGCGTAAAGATATGAGAATAGAATCTGCTCATCAGTCTGGGTGGTGATGACAAGATCCTTAAGTTCGAAGGTCCCTTTAAATAGATTTAGGTTGATATCATCTATTTCTGCTTTTTTAGCGCCTTGTTTAACTATTAGATTTGTTATGCTGTACTGAATGATAAACGGAGTAACCGTGAGTATGATTGCAACTAAAGATAGACTGATAGCCGACCTTCTGAGCCAGCGTTTTTGCCAGTTTTGAATAAGGGTTTTTTTCAAACTTGTCATGATGAATTAGGTAAACTCAAAAAATTTAGTGCGCGGAATTATACAGAATTGAAACCATGAAGAATCAACTTTTAAATTTCAATCGTGAAGGTCAGGGCAAACCCTTAATCGTCATCCACGGATTGTTTGGCTCTGCCCGAAACTGGAAAGGGCTGTGTAAAATTTTTGCTCAGCAGTATGAAGTATTCACCCTGGATTTACGCAATCATGGCGATTCCTTTCATGATTATGCGATGAGCTATGAAGTCATGGCGCAGGATGTTTATTATTTTATGCGGCAGATGGGATTAACCTCTGCTCACGTGTTAGGCCATAGTATGGGGGGTAAGGTAGCGATGAAGCTTTGCCATGAACACCCAGAATGTATCGATAAACTGGTAGTGGCCGATATCGCGCCTGTCAGCTATCAACATGAATATAACGACATGGTGGATGCCGTGCTGGCACTGGACCTGGCCGAGGTTGGCAGCCGAAAATCTGCAGATCTGGCGTTAGCCCCCGATATCCCCGATCAACGAATTCGGCTGTTTTTATTACAAAACCTGGCTTTTGATCGAGAGTCTCCCTACTGGAATTTGAACTGGGGCGCAATAAAACACAATATGGAGTTGATTACAGGGTTCGAAGGTATAAAGGACTGGTCACTTGATACGCCGAGTCTGTTTATTCGTGGCGATCTTTCTGATTACGTGAATGACGAGGGATGGGCTTTAATCCAGCAGCATTTTAAAAACGCCACACTGCATACCGTCGATTCTGCCGGACACTGGCTACATGCAGAGCAACCTAAAGCTTTTGCACAAGCGGTCATAACGTATCTATCTCAGCCGGAATGAATAAAAAACAATAAGAGTGCTAAAGATTTTATTCAATTGAGCGATATAAGGGGTATCACTAAACTCTGATTGGCTCATGAAACCGATTGCTCTACTCATATTTCTATTTGCGAGCCTGACTCAAAGTCATGCATCGACGGATAGAATTTATCTATCACCAATGGAAGACTCCCAATGGGTGATCACCGAAAACGGTCCCCTTCGTTGTGAAATCGAACATGTCATACCGCGCTTTGGGCGAGCCATTTTTTTTCAGGAAAGTGGTCGACAGTTGCAGTTAAAAGTAACCTCAAGGTTCAATTATAAAAAAGACCTCGATATCTCCTTTCGCTCGGTTACGGCAAACTGGAAGGGTATTCATACCGAAGCAAGTCTGGCTGATTTGAAGTCTAGCGGTGTTTCACCGTTGCTCCATGTTACGGATAATATTGCACGACAGGCATACTTTGAATTGCAGCAAGGCTATCAGCCCAGCCTGTTTTTTATCGATGATGCCGATGGGTTCAATGCGGTTGCTGTAATTTTATCGACGGTTCGTTTCAGAGATGTTGAAGCCGATTTCAATAAATGTGTAGAGAGTCTGCACCCTTATAACTTCGAAGATATCAATCAGGCTCTGGTGCATTTTGATTTTGATGATGAGTTTCCGCGTGTTGAGGAAGAAGAGCAGGCATTAGGCAAAATACTCAGTTACTTCAGGTTGGATTCCTCTATCAAGTATTTACAAGTCACCGGGCACACAGACTTCAAGGGTACGGAGTGCTACAACGAAACCTTATCTGCACGCCGAGCCTGGTATATCTATGACTATCTGGTACAGAATGATATTGATCCGCGAAAGCTTCATATAGAATTCAAGGGTGAAAGTGAGCCCCTTCGTAAAGGCAAGGACGATATTTCACGGGCATTGAATCGACGCGTCGAAGTGAAAATGATCCGATAACCCGGGGTTAACCGGTTGGCCCGTACCCATTACTAATAACCATAATTAATGAGCCTTTTGCAAAACTCCGGAAACCAGTGAATTTATTAACCAGAAATGGTTAATAAAGAGGAAGTGCCTGACCCCATTTGTTAAAATGGGGTTCACCACAAAAAGGTCAAATCCCAATGAAAAATCAGGTTCTAAACTCTCAGGCACAACTCACATTATCCAGTATCTGGCATCACTTTCAAAGCAATCTTTTCCCTTGGTTCCAGGAAGAATTCACTCAGCTGACCTATAAGCAACAGCAATTGATCGAAGTGCTTGAAATGGCGCAACTGGAAAATCACCTCCCTTATCTCGGTCGGGTGACTGGTCGCCCACAGAAAGGCCGTGAAGCCATAGCCCGTGCCTTTGCCGCCAAAGCGGTCTATAACATGACCACCACCGAGGTACTCTTAGACCGACTGGAATCCGATATTGCACTACGCCGAATCTGTGGCTGGGAGAAAAAAAGTGACGTACCCAGCAGATCTACCTTTTCACGCGCCTTTGCCGAGTTTGCAGAGACCAATCTGGGCGACAGAGTGCATGAAATGATGGTCAAGCGCTATCTGGAAGACCCGCTAGTTGGCCATATCTCCAGAGATTCCACGTCCATACCCGCGCGTGAAAAGCCTGAGGCAAAAAAGGAAGTCACCGATCCCGTGCAACCCAAAAAGAGAGGTCGTCCAAAAACAGGCGAAGTCAGGGTTAAGCCGCAAACTCGCCTGGAAAGGCAAAGCGGTGGAATGACGCTGAGTGAAATGAAGACTGAGTTGCCAAAGGCTTGTAACGTAGGAACCAAACGAAACAGCAAAGGATATAAAACCAGCTGGATAGGCTACAAACTCCATATCGATGCAGCCGATGGCGGAATCCCCGTCAGTTGCCTACTGAGTTCGGCATCACTGCACGATAGCCAGGTTGCCATACCGTTAGCAGAGATGACCTACCTGAGAGTAGACAGCTGTTATGACTTAATGGATGCAGCCTATGATTCACCGCTGATTAAAAAGCACAGTGAATCCTTGGGGCATGTTCCACTGATTGACGAGAATCCACGTAACAAAGAGCGCAAAGGTGAAATAAAAAATGAGCTGAAAAGGCGGCGTTATTTCAATTATAAAGAAGCCAGGGACATCCGTTATAACGAGAGAAGTACGGTTGAGCGAGTCAATGGGCGGCTCAAAGATGAGTTTGGTGCTCGAATGGTACGAGTGAGAGGGCATGCGAAAGTCATGACCCACCTGATGTTTGGGATTATTGCGCTGACAGCGGATCAATTAATGAGATATGCAGAATAGCGCGTTAATTTGGCAGAACCCCCCGACAATTATGCACAAGAATATGTTCTTGGCGGGCGGGATTGCAGAAAATTCAGCAATCTTAACAAAATAATGGTGAACAATGCTGCCATAGCCAATAAAACAAGATAAATGAAAAAGACTCGCATTTAGCGGGTAAAGCGAGCCTGTAACGTTAGATCCTAGGAATAGTTTTGAAATAGGCTCTAATATCTGCCTATTATTCCGTATCCACTTTTATACTGATTACGTTTTAAACTCTTAGGTAAGCTTATGAGCCCAGGTAGTTCGGACCGCCGGGTCCTTTTAACCAATAGAATTATGAGTATGCTGGATGACTGGGGCACAAGTGGTCCGCAGAAAATCATCCTGTTAGGTCTGCCAGAAGAGATGAGAACCCGCAAACTGGAGCGTTACCGTCAGGATGAACCCTTTCCAGATAATGATATCGTGAATGAACATCTGGAGCATTTGGTGGGTATTGCCGATGCCTTGCGCACCAGTTTCCCGCGCAATGGTGAAATGAGTGCATTGTGGTTGCACAAGCCTCATAAACGCTTTGCCAACGATAATCCAATGGATGTAATGATTAACAAGGGGCTAAGCGGGATTATTCAGGTCAGAGCGCAGCTCGATTGTTCATTTGCCTGGAACACAACAGGCTCTTCATAAAGCAAAAACAACCTTATATCTCATTGGTGATACAAATAGCTTGAAGTACCTGCCCATATTGGCTATAAATCTATTATAAACATCATTCAAGAGATCAATATGGAACATCATTTAAATATCGCCACCGCTGCAAAGTTAGTGGGCATAGGACGTCGTCAAATTCAGCAGGAAATTAAACAAGGGCATCTCGATGTTTTTGAGGGAGATGTCACCGTCAAGTCTTTATTGGCTCAGTTTCCTCATGTCAAGCTGGAGAATGAGCGCGAACTCGACAGGGTTGAGCGAATTCAGAAAAATGCCCTATACAAGATTCAGGATGACTCTTTACCTAGTGAGCGCCAGATGGCAGATCATATCAATAAATTGACGATTAGATTGCAGGAATCTGAGCAGAAAGTATTTGAGTATGAAAATCTGTTGATGGAATCAAAGTCGCGTCTAGAAGATATGCAAAAGCATTGTGATCGACAGCAAAAGCAAACACTGACTGCATTCCTTGGCTGGATGTCACGACAGTATCAGCAGTCCCACGGATAATCATTTTCTAGCTCGGTTTGTCATAAACCGAGCTATCTCTTCGACCTCTGCACAGAAATATCGCGATTACCTAAGCGTGTCCTCAATATTGCCCGGATATAACAATTAAATGGCGCAATTCGTTTATCACCCCCTATTCATGATGGTGTAGAATGTCGCTCTTTTAAAATTCAGAGACTATTAGTGAGTAACACCCGTACTGAAAGCTTCAAGCAAGCACTCAAACAACGCATTCTATTTCTCGATGGTGCGATGGGCACCATGATCCAGACTTATGAGTTGGAAGAGGCAGATTATCGCGGTGAGCGCTTTGCTGACTGGGCCTCCTTGCTCAAGGGTAATAATGATCTTTTAACCTTGACCCAGCCCAAAATTATCCGTGATATTCACAGAGCTTATCTGGATGTTGGCGCAGATATATTGGAAACCAATACGTTTAATGCTAATCGGGTTTCCATGGCTGATTATGCGATGGAAGATCTGGTCTTTGAACTGAATAAAACCTCAGCTGAAATTGCACGCTCAGTAGCAGACGAAGTAACGCTGCAAAATCCAGATAAACCGCGCTTTGTAGCTGGTGTGATTGGGCCGACGAGCCGTACTGCATCGCTGTCACCCGATGTCAATGATCCCGGATTTCGAAATATCACTTTCAATCAACTGGTTGATATCTATAGTGAATCGACTCGCGGATTGATCGCTGGCGGGGTAGACCTGATACTCATCGAAACCATTTTCGATACCTTGAATGCCAAAGCTGCCATCTTTGCGGTGCAGTCAGTATTCGATGAGCTGGGCGAAACTTTACCCATTATGATCTCTGGCACGATCACCGATGCCTCAGGTCGTACATTGTCAGGACAGACCACTGAAGCATTCTGGAATAGCCTCAACCATGCCGATCCTGTTTCTATCGGCTTGAACTGTGCATTGGGGCCTAACGAATTGCGTCAGTACGTAGAAACCCTGTCCGGTATCGCCAATACACATATATCCGCTCATCCCAATGCTGGGTTACCCAATGAATTTGGCGAATACGATGCACTGCCCGAAGACGTCGCGGCTGAGATTGCCTCGTGGGCGGAACAGGGATTTTTGAACATCGTTGGTGGATGTTGTGGTACATCACCTGCCTATATCAAGGCCATTGTGGATGCGGTTTCGGGGTTTGCTCCACGACAGATTCCAGAGTTACCTGTGCAGTGTCAACTGGCCGGTTTGGAGCCGTTTAATATTACAGCCGACAGCCTGTTTGTGAATGTGGGCGAACGTACAAATGTCACTGGTTCGGCTCGATTTAAACGTCTGATCATGGAAGGTGATTATGAAGCGGCACTGGCTGTGGCGCGTCAGCAGGTGGAAAGTGGCGCACAGATCATCGACATCAATATGGATGAAGGGTTGCTGGATGCAGTAGAAGCAATGCAGCGATTTCTGTACCTGATTGCCGGGGAGCCCGATATCTCTCGTGTTCCCATCATGATCGATTCATCCAAGTGGGAAGTCATCGAAGCTGGATTGCAGTGTATCCAGGGGAAAGGCGTGGTGAATTCAATCAGCCTCAAGGAAGGCGAAGAAAAATTTATCGAGTATGCCAGACTGGTGCGCCGCTATGGTGCGGCTGCCATCGTGATGGCATTTGATGAGCAGGGGCAGGCGGATACCGCTCAGCGTAAGATGGAAATCTGTCAGCGTGCCTACGACATCCTGACCAAAAAGGTCGGGTTCCCTCCAGAAGACATCATCTTTGATCCCAATATTTTCGCCATCGCTACTGGCATCGAAGAGCATAACAATTACGCGGTCGATTTTATCGACGCCATTCGCTTCATTAAGTCATCACTGCCGCATGCCATGGTCAGTGGTGGAGTATCCAACGTTTCGTTTTCTTTCCGCGGCAATGACCCGGTGCGCGAAGCGATTCATGCCGTATTCCTGTATCACGCGATACAGGCCGGTATGGATATGGGAATTGTCAATGCCGGCCAGTTAGCGATTTATTCGGATATCCCACAGGAATTAAAAGATACGGTTGAAGATGTGGTGCTCAATCGTAAATCGAATTCAACAGAAGCACTGCTGGATATCGCCGCAAAATATCGTGGCGATGGAGCGGCCATAGAAAACACCCAGAACCTTGAGTGGCGTGAACTGGAAGTCAATAAACGACTGGAACATGCGCTGGTTAAGGGCATCACCGAGTTTATCGAACAGGATACTGAACTCGCACGCCAGCAGTATCCACTCGCGCTCGAAGTCATTGAAGGCCCACTAATGGATGGGATGAATGTCGTTGGAGACCTGTTTGGTGACGGCAAGATGTTCTTACCCCAGGTAGTCAAGTCTGCGCGTGTGATGAAGCAGGCGGTGGCGTACCTGATGCCTTATCTGGAAGCAGAGAAAGCGGGTGATATGAAAACCAATGGCAAGATTCTAATGGCAACGGTGAAGGGCGATGTGCACGATATCGGTAAGAATATTGTCGGCGTCGTATTGCAATGTAATAACTATGAAATCATCGATCTCGGAGTGATGGTGCCGGCCGAAACCATTCTTAAAGCTGCACGCGAACATGAGGTCGATATCATAGGGTTGTCTGGTTTGATTACCCCGTCACTGGATGAAATGGTGCATGTTGCCAAAGAAATGAAACGCCAGAATTTTACTGTGCCGCTGATGATTGGTGGTGCGACGACTTCACGTGTACACACCGCAGTTAAGATCGAGCCTCATTACGACAACGATACCGTTATCTATGTTAAAGATGCTTCACGTGCAGTTGGTGTTGCTTCTACGCTACTTAGTGACGGAAAAGGCACTGAGTTTCGCGCTGAAATCAAACGTGAATACGAACAGGTCAGGGCGCTGCATGCGGGTAAGCAGTCGCGTAAGAAATTCCTCACTCTGGATCAGGCGAGGGCAAATAAAACACCGGTGGAATGGGATGGTTATCAGCCGCCCAAGCCGCAGCATAGTGGAACTCCCGAGTCTCTCGATATTGAGCTTGAAGAATTGCTACCTTTTATAGACTGGACACCCTTTTTTCAGGCATGGGAGCTGTCAGGACGGTACCCGAGAATTCTGCAGGATGATGTGGTTGGCGAAGAAGCGACCAAGCTGTTTGCCGATGCCGAGGCATTGCTGAAAAAAATTGTCGATCAAAAGCTATTGCAGGCCAAAGCCGTTTTTGCATTCTATCCAGCCAATAGCCGTGATGACGATATAGTGCTTTATAACACGGAGCAGCGTGACGAGACATTGATGGTACTTCATCATTTACGTCAGCAAAACGAAAAACCACCGGGTAAACCGAATCAATGTCTGGCCGATTATATTGCTCCAGAAGAAACTAAACTGAACGATTATCTTGGTGCATTTGCGGTCACGGCTGGAATTGGCCTGGATGAAATCGTGCGTCAGTTCGAGCAGGAACACGATGATTATTCATCGATCATGGCAAAAGCGCTGGCCGATCGACTTGCTGAAGCTGCTGCCGAATGGTTGCATCGACGTGTGCGTATGCAGGACTGGGGTTTTGCCGCCGATGAACAGCATGATAACGAGGCGCTGATTAAGGAAAGCTATCAGGGGATTCGGCCTGCACCTGGTTATCCGGCCTGCCCAGACCATACCGAAAAAGCCTTGTTATGGTCGTTGCTACAGCCGGAGCAACATGCCGATATTACTTTAACCGAATCCTTTGCGATGCTCCCTATGGCATCAGTGTCGGGGTTTTATTATTCCCATCCTGAGGCTCGCTATTTTGGCATAGGCAATATAGAAAAAGATCAGGTTGAAGATTATGCTCAGCGCAAACAACTTCCAGTGAATGATATTGAACGCTGGCTGGCCCCCGTTTTAAATTATGATCGCTGACTAAAATGAAACGCCTGCAACCTCGGGCATGGATGCTACTGACAATAGGATGTTGTTTGATCGTAAGCTGGTTGCTCAGCTATACGGCGACCGTTGTCAGACTGGAAACAGGGTTTTATCAACAATTGCTGGAATTGACTCCTGCTTTTAATGTTGCAGTCAACATAGGGATATCCGATATTGAAACCTCTCTTCATATCTCTTTACTGTTTTTGTTGTATGGTTTGACTGTGGCTTATCTGTTGCTGTTAAAGCGCTCGTATCCTGCTATAGGCTTCATTATTCTGGTCGCCTTTATCGTGTTGATGGCGCAGGTTCTACTGGCCGTGATGCAACAAATTTGGTTACCGGCTTTATGGCCTCTTTTTTCCTTTTTGATCTCTACTTTGTTATTGTTTTCCATGGCCAAGTTACAACATTTGAAAACGACTT
>FLOH01001433.1_pt1 | contig 37335 bp, 29 predicted proteins | sample 756751 | NCBI WGS metagenome assembly FLOH01 (sample SAMEA4026879, study PRJEB14308) | marine metagenome | biome: coastal water; material: water | depth 74 m
AAAAAGCGCCCGGTAAATTGCTGAGTTTGACTCCTGTTTGATAATACCATAAGTAAACAGTTTAAAAAAACGATCTCAACCTTTACCGATAGAGTTTTTGAGAGAGTTATTGTTTTAAAGGCCAGGGCAGAATATTTTGAATTCCATCTTTTTGATTATTGTTTACACAAATTTGAAACAGTGATATGGCTTTATTGGCTAAATGCTTCAAACCTTTCAGGTCGGATGCCATTCGGATTCAGATTGCATGCAAACCTGATGGAATATTAGATGTATATGTTAAGAAAGAGGAATTTATCATGGGTATAATGAAAGAGTTTAAGGAATTTGCGGTCAAAGGCAATGTCATTGATATGGCGGTTGGCATCATTATTGGTGTTGCGTTTGGTAAAATTGTTTCTTCCTTTGTGGGTGATGTGATTATGCCTCCGATTGGTGTTCTTGTGGGTGGAATTGATTTCTCCAATTTGGCATTTACAATTAAAGGGGCATCGGGTAACATTCCAGCTGTCGTAATCAGTTATGGAAAATTCATTCAAACGGTTGTAGATTTCACGATTGTCGCATTTGCAATTTTCATATCGGTCAAAGGAATCAACTCACTCAAACGAAAAGAAGAAGCAACTAAGGCGGCTCCACCAGAACCCCCGGCACAAGAAATATTGCTAAGAGAAATACGCGATTTATTGAGAGACAGGACATAATTCTTTTTTAGGATTATGTCCTATTACCAGCCAACCTCAACCGGGTTAAAATGCTTGTTTTTTGATAGGGACAGATGAGTCAGACGGTTATATTGTCTATAACAGCTTAGAATGAGATCGTATTTATGGGCGTTCATTGGTATCTTAAAGACCAGTCCAGACGAATTGAAGGCACCCCCACATATTGTATATGAGGCTTTTTCAGTTTTGGATTCTTGGTTCAACTTTATGACCTTGTAGCAGCGCTATAGGCCATTCTTCAACTGTAATTTTTATATAAAAAACACGACCCGCACTTAACTTTTGCAAAAAACCGTTCTATCGTCCAAGTCCCCAATCCTGACATCCTTTTACCCTGTTTGACTTTGGACATCTGAAGTGGGATATAGAAATAAAATAATTGTAATTTGTCCACTTTTTCAGAAATATCAAATGTCATTTAGTTTTACTTTTTTGATAATACTTTTTATAAAACATCTATACTTTTAAACCCATGCGATAAGATTTTTTTATAATGGAGTTGGATCATGCAAATAACAGACAATAAAAATTATTCTTTTTCCATGATAGACATTATAAAAATTGATCCTTCTCCCTATCAGCACGGCAAATATTTTGATGAAGAAAGATTAAATGAACTTGGGTAAGTATATTGCGGGATGGCTTGATCGAACCTATTATTGTCAGGCCACAAAAAAAAGGCCGGTTTCAGCTGATTGCAGGAGAACGAAGACTCAGAGCCATTAAAGACTACACTGACATGAAGATGATCCAGGCAAAGATCCCTGGTACTTGACGGTAGGCAAAACACCCCTTGAAAGGGTCCATAAATTGCTGTCAAAGTTAGATTCCATAAGGGTTTGCAAAGATAGGGGTTCCCTGGTTTCCAAGGCGGCAGATGACCTGTTCTATAAATTTATAGAACAGGTGGAGGTAATTTTTAAAAACCTATTTAAGCCTTTGAAATAGTTATCTTTTTTGCTTAATGATCTGACTTTATTAATCGACATTCCCTTAAAAGTTCAAAAAGCATCCGTAAAACTTGACCTGAACAAGGCGAAGATATAAAAAGCATATCTGAACAAAAGCGCTGGCAAGGCTTGAACAGGTGTCTGACAAGGTTTTTCAGGATATTATCCAAAAGAATTCCATCTCGTTTAAAGATCAGAATAATATTCTTTTGCCGAAACCTGCGTTGAAAGAATTCAGTGCAAGGGAAATCCAGACGTTTGCAGAAGATCTGTAGAAAACAAACCAAAAAAATGATCAAAAAAAAGAAATGCTTCAACTGACATTTTCCACTCAGATTAAGGTCGCTTTGATGACACGTCTCGGCATTATCAAAAGAACCTTGATCATAGGAAAACTAAAATCGACTTGCATGCATCATTAAATGTACGTTACAATATATCAAACAACGGAGCGGGGATGAAATCTCTTTGCTTTCAGTTACCGGCCATTCTTGGGCAAGGAAAGAACCTTTGAATTTTTGCTGAATTAAGCAATAAAAGGAGGAACAACATGGATATCCAGAAACTAACCACTTTTTTTATGTGGTGTACAATAATAAATCTTGCCTTAATGGTATTTGGAATCATAGGATGTACACTTGCCTCGGATTTGATATACAACATACAGGGTAAAATGTTTGGCATCTCTCGTGAAACCATTAACAGCTCTATCTATATGTTCTTTGGGGTGTATAAAATTTTCTGGCTTGTTTTTAATGCAGTTCCCTATGCTGCATTGCTGATTATCAGAAAAGAATAGCAAGACTTAAACATAAGGAAAAGGTGAGAGGGCAGTTACCGACGATAAAAGGTAATATGAATATACCGGCATTGCCGGTATATTCATAGAAATTATTATTGTCGGCTTACCTTTCCGATGGCAATATCCAGGGTCTCCAGCATAAAGTCCACGTCTTTTTCGTTGATACACATGGGTGGTTTTATCCGTAACGTATTTCCATTATATCCGCCCTTGCCCACCAGAAGTCCAAGATCCTTTAAGGTTTCAAAAATCTCAACGCATTCCTGTGATGCCGGCTCCTTGGTTTGTCTGTCTTTGACAAATTCAACTCCGGTCATAAGACCGCTTCCACGGATATCACCTATGAGTTCGTATTTTTCTTTTAAACGGTGATATCCATTAAACAGCCGGTTACCCATGTTAAGGCAGTTTTCCTGGAGCCGGTCCTCATCGATCAGTTCCAGGACCGCCTTACCGATTGCGCATGAAACAGGATTGCCGCCAAAGGTATTAAAATGGATTCTTTCCGTTAGTTTGGCAGCGATTTTGGGGGTGGTTACTACGGCAGCCAGCGGAGCGCCATTTCCAATACTTTTGGCCATGGTCACGATATCCGGCGTAACTCCCTGGTATTCAAACCCCCAATAATGGGTTCCAAGTCGGCCGAAACCGGTCTGGACTTCGTCAGCAATACAGACCCCACCGGCATTCCGGGTATACTCGTATGCCTTTGCAAGATACCCCTTTGGCAGGACCACAGTTCCCCCAACACCCTGAATAGGTTCGGCAAAAAATCCTGCCACCTGTCCCGGGGTGGTATGATTGATAACACTTTGAACGTCAGCAGCATATTTTATGCCGGCGTCGGGATCATCATATCCCCATGGACCCCGGTAGCAGTCCGGCATAATGGTGTGACGAACTCCGGAGCCCTGATTTATATTGTATTTCCATGTGGAATGGGCAGTCATTCCCATGGTACTCTGGCTGCCGCCATGGTAGCCGTTCCTAAGGGCAATAATATCATTGTTCCCTGTGTAAAGCCTTGCCATGAGCATGGCAAGGTCATTGGCTTCAGAACCGGAATTTACAAAATAGCAGACTTCAAGATCACCGGGCAGACGCTGGGCCAGCATTTTCCCATATTCTGCAATAATCGGGTTCAGGTAAATGGGTGGATTATGAACCAGGGTATTGAACTGCTCTGAAACGATGTCGGCGATCTTGGGATGGCTGTGGCCAACGCTGACTGTGACAATACCACCGATACCGTCAAGATACCGTCTGCCTTTTTCATCGTAAAGATATTGCATGGAGCCTTGAACAATCATGATGGGCTTTTTGTAAAAGGTCAATAAAGAAGGGGTAAGATAACGCTTGCGCATTTCCATTACCTCGTCATATGAAGGACCTTTATAGGGTTTGGGCACATGGTCATAGTTTGGCAGTTCAGGTATTTTTATTTCTTGGGTCATCAGAATTTCTCCTTTTTTCGGCCGGTTTTGAATTAAATGCCGGAAAGTTTTGTGGTATGGGCTATTCTTTTTTTCCTGGCCAGTTTCAATGCCTGGGCAACTTCCGGAAGGGCCTTGATCTTTACTGCCCCTTCCGTGTAATAGTCAATTGCCCGGGCTTCCATTTTTTGAGAATACTCCAGGATCTGGGCACGACCCATCTTTTTGTCGTCACAGGCTTCAAGCACAAAGGACTCCTTAAAAAAATCACTAATCGGTTCAAGGATCATTTCTGTAACATTTTCTCTTCTGGTTCGCAGGATATGAGAGATATTTTTTTTACCGTCCTTTGCAAATTCCTGGAACAGGTCACAAAGGTCACTCATATCCTGGTTGTCAGCAACTGAGTTATAAAACGCCATATCCTGTTTTTCGATTTCTTCTGCAAAATTCAATAACCCGCCAAAATTTGTGATGGGCATAATTGTCTTCCTCCATTTAAATTTATTTGCTTAGAACCAGCGTTCTATGACCACCTTGGTGTCTGTGAAAAAGTGGAATATTTCCTGGCCATGGGCTTTGATATCGCCAAACATGGAGTTGCCTGATCCACCAAAGGGGAAAAAGCTCATGGGTGCGGCAATACCGATATTGATTCCCACCATGCTGGGCAGGGCCTCATATTTGAATTTTCTGGCTGCAGCACCGGAATCAGTATACAGGCAGGCGGCATTGGCAAAGTCCCTGGTATTGACAAGCTGAATTAAGTCATCAAGGGTTTTGCATCTGACCACACAGACCACAGGGCCAAAGATCTCTTCTCTGGCAATGGTCATGTTGGGTGTTACATTATCGAAGATGGTGGGCCCGACAAAGTATCCGTCAGGATATCCCTCTACCTTACATTCCCGGCCATCCAGCAAAAGGGTGGCACCTTCGGCAATGCCTTTTTCAATATAGCCTAAGACTCGGTCAAGATGAATCTTGCCGGCCATAGGGCCCATTCCTGTCTGGTCGCTGAGACCGTCACCGACTTTTATTTTTTTGGCTATGGACAAAAATTTATTCACCAGCTGATCGGCAATATCTCCGACGGGTGCCAGGATGGAACCGGCCAGACACCGCTGGCCCGCAACTCCGTAAAAAGAAGTGACCAGAGAAGGCAAACCAGCATCAAGGTTAGCATCAGGCATTATTCCCACAACATTTTTGGCCCCGCCCAGAGCCTGCACACGCTTTCCTGTTTCGCCGCAGCGTTTGTAGATATGTTTGGCCGTGGCAGTAGAACCCACAAAAGATACACCCTGGATATCCTTGTGATCCAGTATAGCATTTACCACATCTTTGGATCCATGGACCATATTTATCACTCCGTCGGGCAGTCCAACCTCATCCAGGCATTCAAATATCTTTGTCTGGGTCATGGGTACCTGTTCCGAAGGTTTCAGGACGTATGTGTTTCCGCAGACAATTGCGTAGGGAAGAAACCACCATGGCACCATGGCCGGGAAATTATAAGGGACAATGCCGGCAAAAACGCCCATGGGCTGGCGATGGCCGGCACAGTCTATTCCTGTGGCAATATCTTCCAGGGTATATCCGGACATCAGGGTGGTGGCAGCAGTGGCATGTTCCACATTTTCAATCATCCTTCTTACTTCCGCCCGGGCCTCATCAATTATTTTTCCATTTTCCATTGTCAGGGTCTGTGCAATTTCTTCAAAATTTTCCTCAAAGACATCCTTTATTCTGAAGATATAGCGGGCCCGCGTCAAAGGTGGTGTTTTCCTCCATTGTACAAAGGCTTTTTGGGCTGCCTGGACAGCTTTTTCAACATCGTCTGCCGTACCCATAGCAACCTGTGCAATCTTCTTTCCCGTGGCAGGATTTGTAATATCTCCTATTTGTGTTCCGTTTGATTCTACCCACTCGCCATTGATATAGTTTTTCATGATTGGTAAGGTCATTGTTATCTTTTCCTTTTTATCATCCAAGTGTACAAAACTTATAATTTAAAATTGTCGGGCTCTATCTATTTGATCCATCTATCAAATAATCCCAATAATCATTTAAAATACTGCGGATTAAAATATCCAAAAAATTAGTACCTGTCAATACTATTGAAAAAAATATTCGATATATATATTTTTTATAGACTTAATAATCGAATACTGATAAAAAAAGAAGATAAATCATTTTGATTCGATTATTATTCTATGTTTAAAAGGGGGTATATGTCCAGCCAAAAAAATGGAGGAAAAAGCCGCGGAATTGATGCCACAGACCGGGAAATCATCAAATCGCTTCAGCTGGACGGCAGGATACCAAACACCCAGATAGCCAAAGATCTCGGCGTTTCGGAAGCAACGATCAGAACCAGACTCAACCGGCTCATTGAAGAGGAATATATTCAGATTGTGGCAGTGAGCAATCCTTTGAAACTTGGATTTGAGACAGTGGGGTTTTTAAAAATAGATGTGGATATAAAAAAGATTGATCATGTGACCCATGAATTGAAAAAATTAAAGCCTATATGGTTTATTGTTCTTGCCACAGGTGAATCAGATATATATACAGAGTTTGTGACAAAATCCACTGAAGAACTGAATGATCTTATTTTTAATAAAATTTATAAGATAGACGGAGTGATCCGGACCAGGACCTCCATGATTCTGAAATATATCAAACGCCGTTATGATTGTGGAACAGCCTTGGATGAGGACTGATAAAACAACAAAAGACAGGTTCCCTGTCAGGCAAAACCAGGGGGCAAAACCACTTGACAAAAATCTGTTTCATGTCTAAGACTTAGCATGATTCTCGATTCCTTTTTGATACTTCTTCCTTTGATTTTTCTGGCTTTGGGCGGGTATTTTTTATCTGAATTTTATTCCCTGTCCGAAGATACTCTGATCCGGATTGTTACAGATTTTTTCATGCCTGTTTTAATATTTTATTCTCTTTATACCTCTGATATCAATCTTGCTAAAACCTTGAAGCTTTTGGGAGCTGTCAGTATTGTCCTGGCTATTTTGTTTATTGCATCTTTTGTTTATTGTCGCTTGTTTAAATTGGATTTTAAAGCCTTTGCACCGTCGATTCTCTTCATGAATTCAGGTTTTTTAGGGATACCCCTGATGAAGCTGTGGGGGGGATTTGCAGCAATGAATTATATAGTGATATACGATCAGATTCAAACCTTTTATATTTTCACCATTGGAATTGTCATTGTCACGGGAGGTTTCACTCTGGTTGGAGTCAGGGAGATGATAAAATCTCCACTGCTGTGGGCGATTGTTGCCGGTTTTTTATTCAAACATCTGGAGATTCCCGTATCAAAAAACCTGATAGAAACCCTTGGATATTGTGGTGCAGGTGCACCTGCTCTGGCTACTTTTGCCCTTGGCTGCTCCTTGAGAAAGAGAAGAGTTGTTGCTGATATTCATTTGCTGTCCGGGCTGATACTCAGATTTGTATTAGGGTTTCTTGCCGGATGGGCCGCAACAGTCCTGCTGAATATCACGGGCATGGAACGAATAGTCGTCCTGGTTGCCTCATCCCTGCCATCGGCTGTTTTTTCTGTTGTCCTGCCCTTAAGATATGGTGTTGACGCAAGATTTGCCGGAAGTCTGATTTTAATCTCAAGCATTCTCAGCGTTTTCATCATTCCCATTGTATTCTATCTGGGCAGCCTGTAATTTTCTCCTATTCCTGGGCAGAGTTTAAAATACTGTGCAGCAAAACATTTGTCCCGGCTTCACAATCTTCCCATTTTGTATTTTCAACTTCCACATGACTTCTTCCCCCAATACTGGGAACAAATATCATGGCTGTGGGTGCAATCTGATTCATATAACTGGCATCATGTCCTGCTCCACTGACCATATGCAGTGATGAATACCCTAAATTATCTGCTGTATCTAAAATATTTTGAACAAGTTTTTCATCAAATGGTGAATGTTCTACCCGCCAGGTTTCTTCGATGCGAATGGGGCATCCCCTTTGTTTTGCAATTTGCTGGAAATCTTTTTTAACAAGATCCCATGCCTTTATGGCAAGGTCATCATCCCAGGAACGGATATCCACGGTAAAATGCACCTTATCCGGAATAATATTTCTGGAGTTGGGTTCGTTTTGGATTTCTCCCACTGTTGACACCAGGTTTCCATTCAACCGATCAGGAAGTTCATTAACCTTCAGGATCATCTGGGCTGCCGCACATAAGGCGTCGTGGCGACCTTCCATGGGGGTAGGTCCCACTTGATTGGCCTCACCCTCAAGATAGATATCATACCAGTGAAGACAGACAATACCCTTGGGAGCACCAATGGTAATTCCCTGTTTTTCAAGAAGAGGGCCCTGTTCAATATGGTATTCATAATAGGCGTGAATCGGAGATTTTTTGGCCGGTGTTTTTCCTTTATACCCAATCCTGATCAATTCATCCTCAAATCTCAGGCCTTTTATATCGGTTCGGTCATAAATCCAATCTATATCAAGAGCGTTTGCCCATACACCTGAACACATCATTGCCGGTGCAAATCGGGTTCCCTCTTCATTGGTCCAGGCAACAATAGTGATGGGGCGGTTTGTTTGTATATTGTTTTCATTAAGCGTTCGCATAACTTCCAGAGGACCCATAACGCCAAGAATACCATCAAAACGTCCTCCCTTGGGCTGGGAATCAATATGAGAGCCGCTCATTACAGGTGCAAGATCATTGTTTAACCCCTGGCGTTTTCCAAAAATATTACCCAGTTCATCGATGTGGACTTCAAGATCAAGCTCCTTTAACCATTTTACAAACAGGTCACGGGCCTGCTTATCTTCATCTGACAGGGCCAGGCGCTGAACACCGCCATTGGGTGTGGCACCAATCTTGGCCATTTCTTCAAGCGTATGCTTCAGTCTCTTGCCGTTAACTCTCAATTGATTATTTTTCATTTTTACAATGCCTTTTTAAAACGATTATCGCGGGAAGGTTTTAAAAACCATGTTATTTTGATTTTTTAATAAATGCTTTTTCAATAATTTCAATCCACTGGGGAGGATAGGCCAATTTGAAAGCAATGGTATCCATGCGTTTTTCAGAGGTTACAAAATCGACCTTCACCGCTGATTTATACAGTCTGGCACCCTTATGCGAAGTTGCATGATAGGCTTTTTTTATAGATTCTCCAGGGACATCAAAACTGGTATTGGAAAATCGATTTTTAAACAGCAGGCCGCCTCTGTGTATCAATAAAAATCCATTATATCTTTTGGGTGCTCCCTGATCCGAGGACAACCCATAACAGGCGATGCCAAATCCCAAGGCGATAATATCTTCTTTTTTATAGGTGCTTTTTATCCATTTTTTTTCTTTGTGGGTAAGCCAGGTCATGCCGATAATACCGCATAAAAAAAGGCCACCGATAATAGCAATATGGTATTGTTGAAGAAATTCCATGCAAATCAAACCTTGTATGTCATTGGCTTAAAATAAATATGAAAGTTATGGGGATGTTGAAAATAGATACCAACCCCCATAACTTTCATATGGTTTACGAATAGCAGCTCAGGTTATACTACCCTTGCTTGACCTTCTTCCATGCTATCCCATTCTTTTTCTGCTGCAATCCATGCTTCTTCTGTTGCATCTTTTTCCCATGCTTCAAGGCCTCTTTCCGCCCTTGTAGCACCGGGTAGAAAATTGTCCAGAATTATCGCAATAATCGCGGTAACCGCCATACCAGTTGTCAGGATGGCCTGAAAAATATTACCAAGAGTGTTGACAAATGACCCGGCAGCTCCCCAGGCAATGGGTACGGCAGCCGCTGAAAGCATTGGGTTAAAATGATAGGGAACACTTAATCCGCAAAAGAATGCAAGCCCCACGATAAACAGATTCCTGGAATTGTTTAAATTTACCATTTGAAGATTGGATAAACCCACAGATGCAATCATTCCAAAAAGACCAACAAACATGGCGCCTACAACGGGTTTTGGCAATGTTGCAAGGCTGGCTCCAAATTTTCCGCAAATGGGAATAATCAGCATTAAAATGGCACCGGCGATAATGACTCTCCGGCTTGCAACTCTTGTAAGACCAATGGACCCAATATTTTCAGAATAAGAGGTTGTTCCATTACCTGTCTGAAGAATACCGGCAACAAGGCATCCCAGTCCTTCTGCGCCAAGTCCTCTTGAGATCATTCTCTCAGTAGGTACAGGTGCTTCTGAAATTCTGGCACAGGCATAATAATCACCAATGGATTCAACCATTGAGGCCAAATATCCTGCCAGCATTCCAAATACGCCGGCCCACAGGGTTGCACTGCCAAAATCAGGAAATCCCCACTTAAACGGCATCATGGGTGCAAAGCTGAACCAGGGAGCAGAAGCAACAAGATCGGGTTTTAAGTACGCGGCATTACTAGGATCAATCATACCGGTCATTGTACCGATCAAAGCTGCCACCCACCCGGTTAAAATTGCCAGAAGAACGGGAAACATCATAAACACTTTGGATTTTAAAGAAAAAACCTGTGAATACAAAATAAGAGCAATAAGGGTGATCAGGGATATAATCCAGTTGGCAGCCATCCAGGGCGCACCTATTGAAAAAAGTGCAAGACCGATCATGGCGATTGTAGGCCCGATAACAATGGGGCTGATAATATTTTTAATTTTGCCAAGAACTCCTGTATACCCAAGGATTATTTCCACAAGAGAGGCTATCATAACTGCCGCGGCCAGCTCCTGCATTTGAATCTGCCAGACATCAACGCCTGTCAGTTTTTTGCCTGCAACCATACCGATGATGGCAAATGCTGGCCCTAAAAATGAAAAAGTCCCGCCCTGGATGATAGGAAGTCGATTTCCAAGGGGAGATTGCTGAATTAAAGTACAAATACCAGAGGCAAAAAACATGGTTGAAATAAGTAATGCCAACTTATCAGGTGGCATCCCTATGGCGCCTCCGATAATAAAAGGAATTAATACCGTTGCCCCGAACATGGTTAAATATTGCTGCAGTCCAAGCAATACTGCCAGAGGCCATTTGGGTTTGCTGCCGATGGGATATAAAATCCATCCCTTCTTTGCTCCATTCTCTTCTTGTCCGCTCATACAATCTCCTTCCTTAAATTATGGGGTTAATATACACTTATCGTTGGCAGTTGATCTTAAGAGAACAGCCTTAGCTATGGAAGATGTTTGCAAATATCTTCATACATTTCAGGCCTTCGGTCTCTGAAAAACTGCCATCCGTCTCTGACTTCACGAATCATTTCAAGATCCAGATCTGCAACTACGATTTCATCTTTGTCACAACTTCCCTTTACAAGGAATTCGCCCTTTGGATTGACAAAATAACTGGTTCCGTAAAATTCACCGAATTCCCAGGGTTTTTCTAATCCCACGCGGTTATTTGCTCCAATAAAGACACCGTTTGCAACGGCTTGTGCAGGTTGTTCAAGTTCCCATAAGTGTTGAGATTTTCCAGTTGTTGTTGCGGAAGGGTTGAAGAGAATTTCAGCCCCGTTCAATGCCAGAATGCGAGCGCATTCCGGAAAGTGGCGGTCATAACATATATAGATTCCGATTTTTGCATATTGGGTTTCAAATACAGGGAATCCGAGATTGCCCGGTTTAAAATAAAACTTTTCCCAGAATCCGGGCCAGGTGTGGGGTATTTGGATTTTCCTGAATTTACCAAGATATTCTCCATTGGCATCAATCACTGCAGCCGTATTATAATAAACTCCATCAATGGTAACCTCGTAAACAGGTAAAATAATTACCATTTTATATTTTTTGGCATATTCACTGAATAAATCTGTCGTCGGACCCGGGACTTTTTCTGCAGATTCATACCATTTAATATCCTGTTCACAACAAAAATAGGGCCCATAGAAAATTTCCTGGAGACATAAAATATTGACTCCTTTTTCCCCAGCTTCTTTAACCAAGGGGATATGTTTTTCAATCATGGCTTCTTTAATCTGGGCTACGGTTCCATCGGATCGAGCATTTGACATTTGGATATGGGCACATTTCACAATTCTTGACATTACTGCCTCCTTATCTCGCATTAGATATAATGCCTAGTCGGTTTTTGAAAATTACTATTAAAAAAATTAAAATCAAAGTCAAGCTATTTTCGAATTTTAAATTTCCCAATATCAAAAATTTATTCTTGACATTTACCATAGGCTGGGTGTTATTTGTCAGTGATCAGTCTAAAGATGAAATATGTTCATAGATTAAGGATTGGGGACAAAATAAATTGAACGAAGATTGCGAAGGATTTTGCTGAGTTTTAAGTTTTATAATTTTAGCAAGGAGTTGTTTATGGATAAAGGATATGATTTTAATCAGGCCTGGACAGAGGCGAATCGATGCCTTCTTTGTCATGATGCACCGTGTTCCAAAGGATGCCCTGCAGGCACGAATCCTGGAAGGTTCATCAAAAAATTTAAGATGCAAAACATAAAAGGTGCCATTCGTACCATAAAGGAAAATAATATTCTTGGCGGCGCCTGCGGTATTTTATGCCCCACTGCCAGATTATGTGAAAAGGAATGTGCAAGTTCGAATCTTGATCGGCCGATTGAGATCGGCCGGATACAGGAGTTTTTAGTCAGACATGGCCGTGAAATTGGTTTTAAAGTATTTGAAAAGCCGGACCCGATCCTTGAAAAAGTGGCTGTCATTGGATCAGGACCGGCAGGCTTAAGTTGCGGTGCTGAACTTGCAAAAAAAGGCTATAACATCACCATTTTTGAAAAAATGGATGAGCCGGGGGGTGTTTTGCGGTATGGGGTTCCTTCCTATCGATTCAGTAAAGAGTATCTGAAATCAGAGCTTGAAGATATCATAGACCTTGGGGTAAAATTTGAATGCGGCCATGCCATAAAAGAAGTTGGAGAAGCTGAAAATCTTCTCAATAAAGGCTTTAAAGCTGTTTTTATAGCAACGGGCCTTTGGGATGCGGCAAGAATCTTTGAAGAAAAGCCTGAAGGTGTCTACGATTCCGTGGCATTTTTGTCCAGTCCCCACACAGGCAGCCGGGATATGGTAAAAAATCTTGTCAAAGATAAACGAGTGGCTGTTATAGGTGGCGGGTCTGTGGCCATGGATTGTGCCGGGTTAGCAAAAAGTCTTGGGGCATCAGATGTTTATCTGGTCTATAGAAGATCTTTCTGCCAGATGCCGGCTGAAAATGATGAGAAAATAGAATCTCTTGAGAATGAAATCCATTTTCTCATACTTAACCAGCCAGAAGATTACGTTACCAATGATAAAGGAGTCGTATCGGGAATTAAGCTTGTCCGCACCCAATTATCTGCTGCCAAAAGTACGGGGAGAAGGTCACCAATCGAGATAAAAGATTCTCAATGGGTTCTTGACGTTGATCTGGTTGTGGAAGCTATTGGAAATAAAGCCTTTGAAAATTCAGACAATTTATATCCAGGTGTTGATATTGATGATAAAAAATTGATTAAAGCAGACCTTGACAATTGCCGGACTTCAAAACAGGCAATTTTTGCAGGAGGAGACATTGTAAGGGGCCCATCTCTTGTTGTAAATGCGGTTCAGGATGGAAAAACAGCTGCAAGTGCTATAGACAGCTACTTGGTTTCAAGAAGAGCTACGCTCACAACTAAGGAGGGGTGAAAATGAATAAAAAAGATATTGATTTATCCATTGATTTTTGCGGCGTAAAATTCAAAAATCCGTTTCTTCTTTCTTCATCGCCCGTATCAAACAGTGCTGAAATGGTTGCCAGATCCTTTGAAGCCGGGTGGAGCGGTGTTGTGTTTAAGACCTTAAATTCAGACACAACACCCATTATTCATCCATCACCCAGGATGAATGAGTATGGTTACGGCAATAAAAGACTTGTGGGGCTTCAGAATGTTGAAATGATTTCTGACAGGACTTTGAAAGATAATTTAACGGATTTTTTATATTTAAAGAAAAAATATCCAGGCAATGTTCTTATATCCAGTATCATGGGTTTTTCCAATGATGAGTGGGCATATCTTGCCAAAGTATCCGAGGACAATGGCGCTGACATGTTGGAACTGAATTTTTCATGCCCACACATGGCTGTGGAAGGCGCAGGCCACCACGTGGGACAGGCCTTTGATCTTATTGAAAAATTTACGAGCACTGTAAAACAATGTGTTTCCATACCCGTTATTGCAAAGATGACCCCAAATATTACTGATATGACCGAGCCTGCCATTTATGCAAAACAAGGCGGTGCTGATGCCATTTCCGCCATAAATACAGTAAGCGGTATTTCCCAGATTGATCTGGATGGATTTATACCCAAGCCAAATGTTTTTGGGTTGGGATCAGTAAGCGGGACTTCCGGTCCTGCAATTAAACCCATTGGCCTTCGGTTTATTTCAGATATGGGAAAGTGTGAAGAATTGTCTTTACCCCTGTCTGGTATCGGTGGAATTGAAACATGGATTGACGCTTTGGAATATATCCTTCTTGGAGCGTCAACCATACAGGTAACCACGGGAATCATCCATTATGGTTACGGCATTGTTGAGGACATGATAGAAGGGTTGACCGATTTTATGAATGAAAAAAATATTTCAAGGGTTCAGGACCTTGTGGGCAAGGCTTTGCCCAACCTTAAAACAACGGACAAATTTGATCTGAAAAGGCAGGGCAGGGCTCAATATGACCTTACAAAATGTGTGGGATGCGGTCAATGCTATACTGTCTGCAGGGATGCCGGAGGATTTGCATTGGACTGGGATGAGCAAAAACGACGTCCGGTTTTAATTGAAGATAAATGTTTAAGCTGTATGATTTGCAGTTTTGTCTGTCCTGTTCCCGATATTATTTCCTATACGGAAATGCCGGGGACATGGAAACGCAAGGATGCTTGTGTAATGGACAGATCTTTGGAAACCCAGATTAGATATCAACCTTTTAAATCATCATAAACAAGGAGAATTAAGATGTCACTCTTAATACAAAACGGTTTGGTTGTCACTTCCACTGGCAGTTATACAGCGGATGTATATGTTGAAGATGGTAAAATTAAGACCATAGGTGCCAATTTAGATATTGCAGCACAGACAATTGTTGATGCCAAAGGCAAATATGTATTACCAGGCGCCATTGATCCCCATACCCATCTGGCCATGCCTTTTATGGGAACCTCTGCTCAGGATGATTATGAAACAGGTACAATTGCAGCTGCCTGCGGTGGAGTGACCTGTGTGGTTGATTTTGATCTTCAGCAAAAAGGGGAATCTATTTTTCAGGCACTTGAAAGAAAGAAATCATGGGCAAAAGATAAAGTTGTCGTGGATTATTCCCTTCACCCGGCGATTATGGATCCGCGACCGGAAGTTATTGAAGAAATTAAGAAGGCTATCGAGGAATATGGAACCCCTAGTTTTAAAATTTTCATGGTTTATGATTTCAGGGTTGATGACGCAACCATGATACGCCTGCTCAAGGAGACAAAAAAATATGGAGGGCTTGTACAGGTCCATGCAGAAAATGTCCATATTATTGATCATTTAAATGAAGAGTTTGAAAAAGCAGGTAAATTGGCGCCTTATTATCATGCAAAAAGCCGTCCGAATATAGCAGAAGAAGAGGCTGTTTTCCGGGCTGCTAAAATGGTGGAACTGACGGGTTCCAGAATCTACATTGTTCATCTTTCATCCAAAGAAGGTCTGGACCGGGTTAAGGAGGCAAGGGATAAAGGTATTAATGTTTTTGCCGAAACCTGCCCGCAATATCTGCTTTTAGATGAGGAACGATATAAAGAATCAGGATTTAATGGTGCAAAATATGTGATGTCACCGCCGTTAAGAACAAAAGAAAGCAATACAGCTCTATGGGAAGGTATCAACCAGGGTCATGTCCAGGTTGTGGCAACAGACCATTGTCCCTTTGACATCAAAGGCAAAAAAGACATGAATGGGACGGATGATTACAAAAAGATACCAAACGGTGCCCCAGGGATTGAGACCCTCTTAATGCTGATGCATTCGGAAGGTGTTGTTAAAGGAAGAATAAGCCTTGAAAAAATGGTTGATGTTTTATCAACGGCAACGGCAAAGATGTTTGGTCTTGCGGATAAAGGCGAGATACAGGTAGGCAAGGATGCTGATATTGTCATTTTTGATCCCAAGCAAAAATTTACCATAACCCAGGAAAAACTCCACATGAATGTGGATTATACCCCCTATGAAGGAATGCAGGTTACGGGCATGCCCGTACAGGTGTTTTCCCGAGGTAAAAAAGTTTCAGAATGGAAAGATGACCATGTCGAATTTGTCGGAGAAAAAGGATATGGCAGGTTTGTTAAACGCGTCCCTTTAATGATGAATTAATACCATTAATTTGAGAAACCGTATTACGAGTCTTCATGAAGGGCATGAAGCCAATGAAGTTTTTTCTTTGTGTCCTTCATGCTCTTCATGGTAAAAAATTCTATTCATTTTTTTTAAACAGGTTCGATTTCAGTCCTGTTCCTGCCGTTTTGTTTTGCTTTATAAAGAAGCTTATCAACCCTGGCAATAAAGGTGTTTTCTTTTTCAGGTAGATGATACTGGCTGACACCCAGACTTATGGTTGAGAAAATTTCTTTTCCCTTATAAATTAAAGGGGTGTTTTGTATTGTCTTCCGGATTTTTTCTGAAATTTCATATGCATCATCAAGGCTGCACTCTTTTAAAAGGATTAAAAATTCTTCGCCTCCCCACCTGCATAAAATGTCTGATTCCCTGATGGCGGGAAGACAGAGTTGTACAATATGCTTAAGAGCTTCATCTCCTGCCATATGTCCAAAGTCATCATTAACCTTTTTAAAATGATCAATATCAAATAAAATGAGTGACAGGGCAAATTTTTTCCTGTGGATGTCCTTTAAAATCGGATTAATGACAATATCAAATGCCTGGCGGTTGTATACACCCGTCAATTTATCCGTCATCGCGATTTTTTCCAGCCTTTTTTGATAGGATGAAATTGTCAGGTTTGTTAATAAAAGAACAATAATTGTAATCACAGCACAAACTGCCAGATTGATTAAAAGAGCTTTAAAAAGTTGCCTTATTGCTTTTTCTTCGAGTTGTTCAACAAGCAAAAACCATTTAAACTCAGGTATATATCGTGTTTTTAAATGAATTATCTTTCCATTCCTTTTGTATTTATAAGAACCAGCGGATTTTGATAAAATATCTTTTGAAATAGGAGAGATTCCTTCAATTTGATTCATCTGCTCTGCATCTGCCAACAGACTTGATCCATGGATTGTTATTTTTCCCTTTTTATCAATAAAATATATATTTCTCTCATAGCTTTGCTGATATTTTTTAATAAGGTCTTTTACGGCACTTACTTTGAGCCCCACACCCGTCGCCCCAATAAAATGATTCTGATAATCAAAGACCCTATAATTTATGAAAACAGTCATTGAATCTTTGTTGGCCAGATCAGGATCAACATTAATTTCATAGTCGGATTTCATGGATCGTACCCTGAAATACCATTTGTCGCGTTCTTTTTTTGGGTCTACTTTTTTTAATATTCCATTGGCATGGTAATAGGTCATGGTCTTTTCTGAAACAAAAAAACTGGTAAAGGTATTATACTTTTCCTGGATCTCCTTCAGGTATCGGGTAATTTGAGTTACATCATTTTCTCCATTGATGACCCAGTCCCTCAGAAAGGTATTATTTGCCATAAGTGAAGAAATAAAAATAGGACGAAGAAGATCCCTTTGAATTTCTGAATAAATATTATCACTTGTCAGAGGAAGCTCTTTTTTGGTGATTTGTGATCTTAATGAAGATCTTGACACAAAATAACTTGCCAGGCTGGTTGTCAAAAAACCGGTTATCAAAAGCAAACTCACAATTAAAATAAGATTATTTTTTCTTTGTTCCATTTGGCTTCCTATGTTCAGAGTAAAGTGAGTATATGAATTTTGGATTTCAACGAAAGGCTTTCTTCTCTTATTACCATTACATTATTAAATTTTTAAAATCTATCTAATATTTTAAATCTTTATTGTTTCAAATTGTCATAATATGGTAATAATTGCCAGCAAAAATAATTGCAGGTAAAAATAAATTAAAAATAACGGGCGTGTATCATGATAATCCAGTTTCTTGGAAAAACATTAAAAAATCCTATGGTTCTTGCTTCAGGGGTTCTCGGGAACAGCTACGATATCCTAGAAAGAGTCCATAAAAACGGTTGCGGCCTTGTAACCATGAAATCTATCGGCCCGGAACCCAGGGACGGGCATAAAAACCCCACTGTCATTGATCTTGGTTGCGGCATGATCAATGCCGTGGGCCTGCCGTCGCCTGGATATCTAAATATGGAAAATGAATGGAAAGATCTTGAAAAAAGAGACTTCCCTTTAATTGCAAGCATATATGGCGGGTCTGTTAGAGAATACCAGATGGTGGCGGAATTTGTATCTTCTAAAAAACCTGATTTTATCGAGATTAATATTTCCTGTCCAAATTCTGAAAAGCACGGCATGATATTCGGTGTAAATCCACAATCTTCCCATGATGTTGTATCTGCCGTTAAAAATGTAATTAAAGTTCCGCTTATTGCAAAGCTTAGCCCCCAGGCCCTGGATATTGGTGAAATTGCGATGGCCTGTGAGGATGCAGGGGCAGATGCCATCTGCGCCATCAATACAGTGGGGCCGGGTATGGTGATTGATATTGAGTCACAAATGCCCGTACTGGCCTTTAAAAAAGGAGGGCTGTCCGGCCCGATGATAAAGCCTGTTGCAGTTCGGTGTGTCTTTGATATTTATAAAGCTGTGAAAATTCCCATCATTGGACTTGGCGGCATTACCAATGGAAAAGATGCCATTGAAATTATCATGGCCGGGGCAAGCCTTGTGGGAATTGGAAGTGCTGTTAAGTACAAAGGGATCAATGTGTTTCAAAAGGTCACAGACCAAATGGATACCTGGCTTAGGAGTCATGACTTATGCATGGAAGAGATTATTGGGGCTGCCCATAGGGAAAGATAATGATGAATATCATTTCAGATCAGAAACATATCATGCTCAGGGTTGAAAAAAAACATATTGAAAACCAGACCCATGCCACCTTGTTTTTTGCACATGAACTATCTTTTAAACCGGGTCAATTCATCATGGTATGGATTCCGGGCGTAGATGAAAAGCCCTATACTATTTCTTTTCATTCCAAAGAAAGGTTTTCCATTACCATTGAGGCCAAAGGTATCTTTTCTAAACAAGCCATTGCCTTGGACAAGGGTGATCTGGTTGGTATCAGGGGACCATTTGGAAACGGGTTTGATGTTAAACCGGACGAACAGGTTGCAGTTGTCGCAGGTGGTTGCGGCATGGCGCCTTTGGCCCCTTTGGTGGAAAAGCTTAATAAAAGCACTACACTTATACATGGGGCAAGAACAAAAAATCATATTTTATACCCGGACCGGTTTAACATTCAAAGATTGTTTTGTACGGATGATGGGAGTTTGGGCCACAAAGGATTTGTCACACAGGTTCTTGAACAACAAATCGCTTCGGGCCAACGCCTTGACAGGGTCTATACCTGTGGCCCGGAAATTATGATGTATAATGTTTTTAAAATTTGCGAGACCTATAATATTCCCTGCCAGGTTTCTTTGGAGCGTTATATGAGATGCGGGTTCGGGGTTTGCGGAGCCTGTGTCTGCGGCAGCCGGGTGGTGTGCAAGGATGGGCCAGTATTTGGTTCTGTAGCACTTCGTGAAATGAAAGATTTTAATACAAAAGCCCTTTTAAAATCCGGTAAAGAGGTTGATCTTTCCCAGTATTTTTCATGGCGATGTAAATAATAACTCAGCTTTCGGTCTTATAGGCGGGGTCAGGCTTGCAAAGTTGCGTTTATTGATCGATAAACGCAACTTTGCAAGCCTGACCCCACTCGAATTTGCCAACTCCGAACGTTGAGTAATAAAAAAGGATTTTTATAAATGACATACAAAGAAGAATTTATTGAATTTTTAGTAGAATGTGATGCCTTAAAATTTGGCGAGTTTGAATTGAAAAGCGGCAGAATAGCCCCTTATTTTATCAATACGGGCATGTTTGATACTGGCCTGAAAATCAAAAAACTGGGCATTTTTTATGCCAAAGCCGTGCAAGAGCATTTTTTTGACAGCTTCGATGGAATTTATGGTCCTGCCTACAAGGGTATCCCTTTATGTATCTCAGCTGCTCAGGCGCTTTCTGATATGGGTGTGGATAAAGGATATGTGTTTAATCGGAAGGAAGCCAAAACATATGCAGATAAAAGCCTTGTTGTGGGCATGCCTTTGACGAAAAGCTCCCGGCTTATTTTAGTCGATGATGTGATTACCTCGGGCAAGGCTATCAGGGAATCCCTTGAAGTTCTTAAATCCTGTAACAACCCGGTTGTCAAAGGCATTATTATCAGCGTCAATCGCCAGGAAAAAGGTAAAACAGACAAAAACGCTTTAAAGGAAGTTGAAGAGATCCTTGGTATACCTATCCACGCTATTGTCTCGATAGCAGATATAAAAGCATACCTGCACAATAGAAAAATCAATGACAGGGTTATTATTGATGATACCATGCTATCAAAAATTGATTCTTATCTTAAAAAATATGGAGCGTCATAAAGAATTAAGTGTAACTTTGATTACACCACATTCAGAGCCTATCTTTTGTTTGATTTCAATGCTTTTCTGAACAGATCATTTATACCAGTTATGTAATCTATATTCCGGCACGGCTTTGACAGATGATCAATATTGCTATCTTTTTGTTTCAATTCTTTTATGGATTCTAAAAATTCAATATTACCGGAAATAAAGAGAATGGGAATGTTTTGATCTGTTTTTCGAATTTGATTATATACATCCATGCCATTGATTTTTCCTGGAAGAAGATAATCCAGACTTACAAGATCATATTTATTTCTATCAAATAAATCCAAGGCAATTTTCCCATTATTAGCAATGTCAACTTTGTGATTGCAGGGCTCCTGGGATAGTATTTTGTATTGCACACCTGATATTGCGGGTTCATCCTCCACAAGAAGAATATATTTATTAAAATATATATTTTCTTTTTGTATTTTTTCTTTTTCTTTTTTTGTTAATTCTTTTTTAATGATTGGCAGACTTATGGTAAATTTTGTGCCCAAATTAAATTCTGATTCAACAAATATATTGCCCTTGTGTTGTTCAATATATTTTTTAACATTGGCCATTCCATAGCCAGTCCCTTTAATGCCTCTTTCATAGGAAGCGGTTATATCCTTTGTCCCTTTCAGGGTAAAAGATGGTTCATAAATATTTTCAAGATGTTCTTTTGGAATTCCACACCCATTATCCTCAATTTCAAAATAGATATTATCGTTAAGACAATATGTTCGAATAATAATTCTTGGATGCTCAACCACACTTGTGGCATGGATTGAATTTTGTATTAGATTTATAATCGCATGCTCGATCATTCCAGGATCAGCTAGCAAGTCAGGCACTCCTGGTTTATCTTCCTTTATAAGTTCAATATCTTTGAGATCTTTTTTTAAAAGATTAAAAACAAGATCTATTTTTTCACTGATTCTGAAGAATTCCTGCTTAGGCTCCTGATCCTTGGCAAAAGCAACCAGATTCCTTGTTAAATTTTTCCCTCGCAGGGTTTGTTCAAATATTAATTCAAGTGTCTTTTTTGTCTCTTTATCTTTGCATTCCATCAATGAAAGTTCAGTATTCCCCATAATAATGCCCAGGATATTATTAAAATCATGGGCCATTTTCCCTGCAACCTGACCAACCAAGGCCAGTTTTTTATGTTCCTCTGCAATTTTTTGAGCCTTTTTAAGGTTAGTAATATCAACAACAAAGCCTTCGATTGCCCTGAGGTTTTTCTTTTTGTCAAAAATACCCAGACCCTTTTCCCAAACCCATTTAATATTATCATTTTTATCGCGAATTCTGTATTCTATGGCAAAAGCACGTCTTTCTTCAATTGCTTTAAGTATTTCATCTCGTACATATTGCCGGTCCTCTTTAATAATTAAATCCCCAAAGGACAAAATTCGGTTTTTTTCAAATTCAAATGGTTCATATCCGGTTAATTCATAACAGCCATGACTAATGTATGAAATTGTCCGGTTTTCATCCGTATCGCATCGATAGGCAATCCCGGGTAAATTACCTATTAGAGTAGACAGCTTACGTTCACCTTCTTTTAGGTTTTTTTCAGCTTTTTCCTTTTCAAGAATTTCGCGCTGTAACCGTTTGTTCCAAAACAAAACAAACACAAGAAATATTGATGCAAGCCCTGCAATACTGAAAATCCACAGCAATACATCAGCTTTTTTTATCCCATGTTCATATCGGACGGAAAGCCATTTGTTTCTAATTTGACTATGCTGCTCAGGGGAGATTCCATCAAGGGCTTTGTTAATAATCCCCAATAATTCGGGTAGATCCTTGCGAACAGCCATATGAAGATTGTAATTTTCGTAATGGGTAGGGGCCGCAACTTTAAGATTGGTCAGGCCGTGTTTTTGTATTAGATAGCTGGCCACTGCCAGGTTTTCAATTCTGGCATCTGCCTTACCAAACGAGACAGCCTCAAGTCCTTTTAATGGGGATGTAACATAATGGGGGATAAAATTGATACCGTCTCGTTCCAACCATTCAACGGTTGAGATTTTTTGTATGGTTGCTAATTTTTTGCCGTACAAATCCTCAACACCTCCGATAAAGGGCATGTCTTTTTTGCTGATAATGACCAGAGGAAAGGAGAGATATGGTGTGGAAAAACTGAGAAATTTTTCCCGTACATCGGTTTTGGCAATACAGGGGATTAAATCAATTTCACCTGACTCAGCTCTTTTCAAAACAACGGGCCAGGGCAGATTGGCCTGCACGTTTACCTTTACCCCGAGTTGTTTCATAATAGAGAGAATATAGTCGGCAGAAATCCCTTTGAGATTGTTCTCTTTATCAAAGAAATGAAAAGGAGGAAAGGATTGCGGTCCCCCTATTTGTATTGTCTTGTGATTTTTTAACCAGGTTTTTTCAGCAGGTGTAAGCTCAAGATCTATGGGTGATAAGTCTATTTCCCGGTTTAATCCTTGATCATTTGCATTTGCACTGGCCCAAAAAGCAAAGAGGATTATACTGGTCACCAAAAGGGTTAAAAATATGGAATTAACTTTATGTATGAATTTTGGCATGCAATGTCCTTTTGCATAATCTTGGAGCGATAAAATTTTCAGAAAGGGTTTAATCCTCTGAAGTATATAACATTTGTTATAATAATATATAAATTGTGGTACAAAGTAAATAAAATTTCATTAAATTAAGAATAGGGAAGAAGTCTTAGACCACTATAGCATGAATATTTTTTACAGACACTATAAAAATGACTATGGTATAGGGTATGGGATCAATTATCTGAAAAATTAATTTGTCTTGAAACACAATCTATTGTACTGTAATTTAAATTGAATTTTTCAGATTATAAATAATATCCTGATGATTTTTCGGCTTGAAGATTATCAGGGTTATGACAAGCTTGGGTTGTCGGTTTGATTGTGCTGAGAGATTTAAATTGATCTGTCCTGTTTCCTGAGCCGGAAATCTGTATTATTTGCGAACAAGTCTAAACATAGCCTTCAGGATTGTAGGCAGGAAAAAGCATTATTAATAAAAGAACCAGTTTTATAAAACTCATTCAATTTTGGGGAATCGTTATCACCCTTGGGATTGGTATCAGTATTGTCGCCATCGATGTTATCAGTTCCTATCGGTATTTTAATTTTCATGCCGATCAACTGCGCACGGAATTCATTGAGCGTCAAAAACAAATTATTAAACAGGAAGTTATCCGTGTTGTAGATTTGATATATTATGAAAAAGCACGAAGTGAGAGCATAACAAAAAAGATTATTAAATCAAGGGTTTTTGAGGCCCATTCCATTGCGAATAATATTTATCAACACAGCAATACCTGGAAAAACGAGATTGAAATTCAGCAAATGATTGTACACGCATTAAGACCCATCCATTTTGAAAGACAAAGCGGTTACTATTTTATCACTCGTTTGGACGGCATTTCAGTCCTTTTTGCCGATAGACCTGAATTGGAAGGATCAAACCTTTTGGGGGTTCAGGATACTCAAGGTCAATATGTGATTCAAAATATTATTAAAATTGCAAACCAATCCGGCCAGGGATTTTATGGATATCACTGGACAAAACCTGGGAAGGAAGGCAATGATTTTAAAAAAATATCGTTTGTCAAACGGTTTGAACCCTATGACTGGTATATAGGAACGGGTTTGTACGTGTCTGATGTTGAGGATAAAATAAAAGCAGATCTGCTTTCGACCATCAGTAGAATCAGGTTTGGAAAAGAAGGGTATATTTTTATTAATAGATTAAATGGTGATGCCCTGCTGTCAAACGGGAAATTGTCTTTTGGGACTAAAAAATTATGGGAAATATCAGATAAAAATACTGAAAAGGTTAAGGATATTTTTGATATGGAATATAAGGCGGCCTTAAAACCAGATGGCGATTATATCTATTATTCCTGGGAAAAATTAACCGATTCAAATAAAGAATCACAAAAAACCTCTTTTATTTATGGTATCCCTGACCTGCAATGGCTTGTTGGCGCAGGTGTTTATATCGATGATGTGGAAACAGATATCGCCGTGATGCGGGCCCAATTAAATCATCAGATAAAAAAGAAATTTTTTTATTTTATTCTGATTGTCGTGGGAATCGTTACACTGTTTATTCTTTTTTTCAATTGGTTTAATCGGAGCCTCAAGAACGATTTCAAACTTTTTTTCTCGTTTTTTAACCGGGCAGCGCACTCTGACGAAGAAATTGACCGGGAAACTATTAAATTTATTGAACTTGACCAGATGGCAAAATACGCCAACAAGATGCTTGCGGACAGGAAAGGGGCAGCAGAGGCATTAAAGGAGAGTGAGGAGAAATATCGTTATCTGATTGAGAAACTGGACGATATTATATGGACACTGGATTTAAACCTGCGAACCACTTATGTCAGTGCTTCGATTGAAAAGAATCTTGGATTTACGCCTGAGGAGAGACTGGTCCAAGATCCTGTGGAACAGATGACGCCATCATCGTTTGAGAACATAACCCAGCATCTTCTCAGAGAATTAAATCTGGAACAGGAACCAGGAGTTGATCCTGACCGGAGGATCAGGATAGAGGTTGAATATTATCATAAGAATGGTTCCATTTTGTGGTTTGAAAATGTCATCAGCGGGTTAAGAGATAAGGATGGGATTCTATACGGATTTCACGGTGTTGCCCGGGATATTTCGGAACGAAAGCGCTCGGAAAAAGAAAAAATAACTGCTCAAAAAATTGCATCGGAACAGAAAAGGCTGGCCTTGGTTGGTCAAATAGCAGGAAAAATGGCCCATGATTTTAATAATATTTTAAGCATTATAATGGGTAATACTGAACTTTCACTTCTTGATTGTAAAGATATCGAAACAAGAAAGACACTGGAGTTAATATTTAAACAGACGATACGCGGTAAAAATTTAACCAAAAACCTGGGTGCCTTTGCCGAGGATTTGGAACCCAAACAGGAATTTTTCAAAATTAAGGAAAAAATCGATCTGGTTTTAAGTCTGTTAAAAAAGGATCTGGAAGGGATTGAACTGATAAGGGAAGATAAAGCAGGTGTGCCGGAATTGCTTGCTGATCCGGGAATGATCGAGCATGCTCTGGTAAATCTTGTTCAGAACTCAATCCATGCCACAAGCATGGCTATAAATCCAAAAATAAGCATTAGAACATATTGTATTAATGACAATATCTGTTTTGAAATTGAGGATAACGGGTGTGGCATCCCAGAGGAACATCTTGAAAATATTTTTGAGCCTTCCTTCACCCTAAAGGGTTCAAAGGATGTGACAGGTTCTTATAAAGCCGGTATTAAGGGAACAGGTTATGGAATGGCCAATGTTAAAAAATATGTTGACCAGCATAAGGGGAATATCTCGGTTGAATCAAAATTCGGCTTTGGCACAAAATGTATTGTCAGCCTGCCCGTTATTAAAAAACAATTATCAGCTGGAGAAAAAACAGAGCTTGGCAAAAACCCGGCACATTTTGAAAAATCTATTCTTCTGGTGGAGGATGAACAGGCAATTTCAGATGTGCAATACAGAATATTAACGCATGATCCATTTAACCACAGTGTGGATATTGCCAGTAACGGAAATGTCGCAATGGATTTATTTGATGGAAACGATTATGATTTTGTAAGTCTGGATTATGTTCTTCCAGGCAGAATTAATGGAATGGATGTCTATCATCATATCCGGAAGACAGATAAAAGCATTCCGATTCTATTTATTTCCGGCAACATTGAATTTTTAGAGTCCATAAAAGCCCTTAAACAAAGCGATACTTTTGTTGATCATGTGTCAAAGCCCTGCCAGAACAAAGAGTATGTAAACAGCATCAATGAGTTGATGGAAAAAGCCTTGTCTGCACAATAATAATGAAAGAAAATTTTTCTCCAATAAATTTATTTTTCCTTTAGTTTCCAGAAAATAATATTTTTAAAACTGATATCTTTTTGAACCAATTCGGTCTGATAATAGGAAATACCAATCAAAGCTTTAGCCGAAATTTTCCCTTTATTGACTTGAGTTATTCTATCCTGTATTGAATTGATAGATTGCATCAAGGTTTATATTTGAGAGGAATACCCTTGTTGAGTGTTATTTGTTTTTGAAGAGCAAAGGAGGATCTTTGGTTCTATTTTTAATTTTAAAAAAAAGGACGGGGTAAAATGTTAATGTTAGAAAAACGTTTTGGAATGCATGCCATTGAAAACGGATTTATCACAAAAGATCAATTGCATAAATCCCTTGTTATCCAGGTGGAAGGAAATATTGAAGGAAAAACGCACAAACTTATAGGAAATATTTTAATGGATCTTGGATATATTAACAGCGACCAGGTAAATAAGATCCTTTTGTCATTAAAAATAGATTAATATTAAAATTTATTATAGTATCAAATAAGTCTGAATAATAGAAATTGTAATTAATTGACCAAAACGATTTGAGACAAGTCATATTTTTAAAAAAATCATAGACTTAAGTTTTATGGTTTGTGAAATCTGATAGATATTTTGTTTCAAAGAACAAGTATATTTAGTTATTAAAAGAGTATTCATATGAGTGAAAAATTGACCTACGAGGAATTGGAAAAAAGGGCACAGGAACTGGAACAAATGAAATCCGAGGTCAAGCAGGCCAAAGAGGCCATTAAAGCTTCGGAAGCAAACCTCAAAGCATTGATAGAGGTTAGAGAAGAATCCATCTGGTCGATAGATAGGAATTATCGCTATCAAATTTTCAATAATTTTTTTAAAAAAGCCTATTTTTCTGCCTATGGTTTTGATTTAAAGCAAGGTATGCACGCAATAGAACTTTTATCCTCTGAATTAAAAAATTTTTGGAAGGAAAAATATGACAAAGCCCTGTCCGGCAATGAAATAAAATTTGAATTTTCAGAGGTGCTTGAAGGTAAAAAACACTATTTTATGGTGATGTTAAATCCGATTTATAAGGATCAGACAGTAAACGGCGTTTCAGCAATTAGTTTCGATATCACGGAACAAAAATTGTTCCAGGAAAAGCTGAGGGAAAGCGAGAGTCGCTACAGAGCTGTTTCGAAATTGACTTCCGACTATGCCTACGCATATAGGGTTGAACCCGATGGTATGCTGGTTCTCGAGTGGGTCACTGGTGCATTGACTCGTTTAACAGGGTATACAAGAGATGAGTTAAAGTCCCTGGGGGGTTGGGAATATTTGATACACGGTGAAGACCTTAGCATTCCCTTGGATCAACTGAATACAGTATTGTCCAACCAGGCTAAAACCATTGAGTATCGTATCGTTACCAAGGATAATAAGATTAGTTGGATGCGGGATAATGCACATCCCACATGGGATGTGACTGAAAATCGTGTTACAAGGATCAAAGGTGCGGTTCAGGATATCACTGAACAAAAGAAGGCTGAGGAGGAATTAAGGAAAAGTGAAGAACGATATCGGGAATATTTTGAAGAAGATATTTCAGGGGCTTTTATCACAAGCCCAGAGGGAAAACTGATTGCATGTAATCAAGAATATCAAAAGATTTTCGGATTCAACAGTATCCAACATGCCCTGGATACGCCGGTTAATAAAATATTTGAAAGTTATAATGACAGAGTTATTTTTTTGAACCGCCTTAAAGCGGAAAAAAAAGTGACAGGGTATGAACACAGATTAAAGAAATTTGATGGAACACCCATCCAATTGCTTGAGAATGCTTCAGGCGTGTTTGATAAAGAAGGTAATTTAACCCATATTAGAGGTTTTTTATTGGATGTTACCAAACAAAAAAAACTTGAAACACAACTCATCCAGGCTCAAAAAATGGAATCCATCGGTACGCTTGCAGGCGGTATTGCCCATGATTTTAATAATATTCTTTTTCCCATTGTGGGTCATACTGAGATGCTGCTGGAGGATGTCCCGCAAGATAGTCCAATCAGAGATCACCTGGACAGAATTTATAGCAGTGCTTTGAGAGCCAAGGATTTGATAAAGCAGATTCTCACCTTTTCCCGCCAGGAAAAACGTGAATTAAAATTGATAAAAATACAGCCGATCATAAAGGAAACATTAAAGCTTATCCGGTCAACATTGCCCACAACGATTGAAATTAAGCAGGATATAGACATTGATTGTGGTGTCATCAAGGCGGATCCAACACAAATCCTTCAGATAATCATGAACCTTTCAAGCAATGCATGTCATGCCATGGAAGGAACAGGCGGTGAGTTGAAAATCGATCTAAAAGAGGTTCAATTGGGTTTAAATGATATTCTAATGCCTGATATGCCGCCAGACATTTATGTTTGTCTAACAATTTCAGATACGGGCAAAGGTATGGACAAGCAGTTAACCCGGAAAATCTTTGACCCGTTTTTTACCACCAAGAAAAGAGGCAAGGGTACTGGAATGGGTCTTTCTGTCGTGCATGGCATTGTTACGGCCATGGGAGGGGCTATCCATGTATACAGCGAGCCCGGAAAAGGAACAAAATTTAATATATATTTTCCAAGTGAGAACAGATTTATACAAGAACAGACAAGCCAAAATAAGAGATCAAAACAAGATAAGAGGAAAAAACAGGTTGGAACTGAACATATCCTTCTTGTGGATGATGAAGAAGAGATCACTACTATGGAAAAACAGATGCTGGAAAGACTGGGATATCAAGTTACCTCACTTAACAGCAGCCTTGAAGCTCTTGAGACATTCCGTGAAAATCCAGGTAAATTCGACCTTGTTATCACGGATATGGCAATGCCGAACATGTCCGGAGACAGGCTGGCTTCTGAATTGACCTGGATTCGCAATGATATTCCTGTTTTACTTTGCTCTGGATTTATAGATAACATGTCCGAGGAAAAGGCGGCATCTTTCGGTATTAAGGGGGTTTTAATGAAACCCATTGTCTTGAAAGATCTTGCCGGAAAGGTACGTGAATTGCTGGGAGAAAATAATAAATGATACCACCCCTTGAAATGACCTCGGATATGATGATTGTATTCGGGTTTTTGGTTTTTGTAACCATACTCTTTGTATTTGAAGTCGTAAGGGTTGATATGGTTGGTCTTCTTATGATGGTCCTTTTGCCCCTGTCCGGTGTAATTGAGGCTTCACAGGCCATCAGCGGTTTAAGTTCCAATGCTGTTGTTTCAATCATTGCAGTTATCATCATTGGTGAGGGCCTTGATAAAACAGGTGTTATGAATATCTTTGCCAGGCAGATCATTAAGCTTGCCGGGAAAAGTGAAGTTCGGATCATGGCCCTGATTGCCGCAACGGTTGCATTTATCTCCAGTTTTATGCAGAATATTGGTGCTGCAGCACTTTTTTTACCGGCAACAAACAGGATCTGTCGGCAAGTAAATGTACCCGTCTCAAAAATTTTAATTCCCATGGGGTTCTGTGCTGTTATCGGCGGATGTATTACGCTTGTGGGTTCAAGCCCCTTAATCCTGCTCAATGACCTGATGGCCTCCTGGTGGTTAAACAACCCGTCCGTTGTGGGGGATAAAGCCTTTGAGGCATTCGGCCTTTTCAGTGTAACACCCATCGGGATTGCTCTTGTTATAACTGCAATCCTATATTTTGTTCTTTTTGGCAAATTTGTTTTACCAGAGGTAAAATTAAAACCGGATGACCCTAACTGTCTTTTGAACCATGATCTTGAATGCACCTATGGAGAAGAAATCCACAGTGCCTATGAATTGAATGTTCCGTCCAGTTTTGAAACAAAGCGCTTGGATGAATTAAGAATCCGACCTTTGTATCATTCAACTGTCATCTGCATTTGCAAACATGGGAAACAAGGTGGCGGGCTTAAGGTTTTTGTCCCGGCTCGGTCAGATATTATTGAACCCGGAGATACTATTGGTGTCATCAGTAATGGTGAACATATAGAAAAGCTTGCCAGGGAAATGGGATGGGAACTTTGTGAAGACCTCAACAGACTTAATGAAGTAATTTCTCCTGATAACTCGGGCATTGTTGAAGCCATTATACGGCCCCGGTCTGAACTGGTGGGAAAAACGCTGCATCAGATCTATTTCAGGAAAAAACATCAAGTCAACCCTTTGGCTCTTTTCAAAGGAAATAAGGTTTTTTATGAGGATATCTCTGAAACTAAAATTCAAACGGGAGACGCGTTTCTCCTTTTCGGTCAATGGGAAAAATTTCATTTATTGAAACAAAAAAAAGATTTTGCATTTACCGAGCATATTCCTGGAGAGCTCATGCACCCGGAAAAAGCAGGATTTGCTATTGCCAGCCTTATTCTGGCCCTTGTTCTGGCGCTGGGATTAAAATTCCCATTGTCCATATCATTGCTGGCCGGAGCTATAAGCATGATCCTTACCAGGGTTTTGAGCATTGACGAGGCATATCGAGGCGTTGACTGGATGACTGTTTTTTTGCTGGCAGGACTCATACCTTTAGGGCTTGCCTTTGAAAAGACAGGGGCAGCCCTTTATTTATCCACATCTATTGTCAACCTCTTGCAGGGGGCACTGACACCTTTTGTTCTATTTTTAATCCTTGGTTTTTTGACATCATTTTTTACCCTGGTAACATCAAATGTCGGTGCCACCGTGCTCCTGATTCCCCTGGCCATGAACATGGCTGTCCAATGCAATGCTGATCCAAGAATGGCAGCATTACTTGTTGCAATAGCTGCATCAAACACCTTTATTCTTCCCACCCACCAGGTCAATGCTTTGATCATGAGGCCAGGGGGCTATAAGGTAAAAGATTATGTCAGGGCAGGCAGCGGCATGACACTCTTGTATATTGCTGTGGTCATGACCATTATGTATTTTTTCTATGGTATATCCGGCTGAAATCTCTTTTAAAAAAGATTGAATCGATTATGAAACAATATATTGAAACCAGGCACGAAAAATTTATAACAGATTTTCAAACCATCGTTAATATTGACAGCAGCAGTGACAATAAAACGGGCATCGAAAAAGTTGCCGAGTTTTTTCAAAAAAGATTTACAAGGATTGGTTTTGATACACAAGTTTTGTTTTTAGGAGATAAAAAAGTCCCCTGTCTTTATGCAGAACACAGGCCTTCTAAAAAACCTTTTGATATCATGTTCCTTGGTCATATGGATACGGTATTTCCCACTGGAGAAGTTGAAAAACGTCCTTTTTCAATGGAAGGTAACAGAGCATTCGGCCCTGGTGTCTGTGACATGAAAGGGGGTTTGCTCGTGGTGTTGCACGTTCTTGAAACCCTTAAACATGAGGGGATTCTTGATTCACTTTCCTTATGTGTGGCATTTAACGGGGATGAGGAAACAGGCTCCAATGACTCCAAAGACTGGATAATGTCCACTGCAAAAAAAAGTTTACGAACCTTTGTTTTCGAGCCCTGCCGGCCGGGATACCGGTTTGTTCTTCAAAGAAAAGGCGGAGGCTGGTTTCAAATTATTGCAAAGGGACAACAAGCACATGCCGGAGCTGATCCTGAAAAAGGTATCAATGCTGTTGTTGAACTTGCACATCAGATTGTAAAAATTAATCAGCTGAATCAAAATAAAGGTGAAACCTCAGCCCATGTAACTATTGTTAGTGGAGGGGATAAGGTCAACATTATTCCCAATAAAGCCGAAGCCTGGGTTGATGTGCGAATTTTAAAACTTGACGAAAAAGAACGTATTGAAACTTTTTTTAAAACCCTGGCTGAAAATCCCTATTTAAAAGGTTCAATAATAATTATTAATGGACACATAGACAGACCGCCCATGGAACCTGGGGATGCAACCCGCAAGCTTTGGGAATTGATTCGATCCACAGGAGAAAAAATCGGGCTGCCCATGGAATCGATTTCAACAGGTGGTTGTTCAGATGGCAATTATACCTCTGCCGCAGGGACTCCCACCATAGACGGTATGGGTATTGTGGGGGCAAATTCCCATAGGGCCGATGAGTATGTTGAGCTAGACAGTATTGATAATATGGTACTTCTTGTGGCACAGGTCTGTAAAACCATTGGACTAAATGGCCAATTGAGATAATAAATTATAGTTTACTGCTTTTGATTCTTGAATAGGTTTAGAATCGGGTTTGAACTGATAATATAATAGACCTGCCCGATAGCAGGTTCAGACTCTTTTATCTTTTCCATAATGTTAATGTCACTGATAAATTTTATCTTTGCAAGAATATCCAGGTTTTTTTTATCCTGTTTTGCTGCATCAAGTTCTTTGGATGTTATTTTTCCTTTTTTTGTATAGGCCCAATATACTCTTTTATCGTGGGCCAGAACCGTTGGCTCGTCAAAACTCATATACAGGTCACCGATCAGGTCTTGAATTTTTTTCTGTGTTAGATCTTTAAATTGTTCATATATGATAAGAACCCGGTTACTTGTTTTATCGGCCACCACAAATAAATTTTTATCCCTGAATTTATAGGTATCCTTTGAGCTTTCATCAACCCTATTAAATGTGGCAGTCTTAATTTGTTCTGGATTTAAAATTGCTCCTAAAACATATCCCTGCCGTTCAATTTTTAATTTTTCAACTTGTTGAAACAGTTGTTTCAGGTCATTGGCTAAAGCTATACCTGTAAACAGGAATATCAACATCATCGATAGAATATAAATAGTTTTTTTTGGCATTTTTCTCATTTTTAAATAGGTAAAAAAAACTTCCGGCAGGAAAGCGTGGACCGCCGCCCTGCCGGAAATAGGCCCTAATTACTGGTTATATCTTAATTTATTTTCTTCTTCGATTAACTTCATGGTTTCCGCACTGCCACCGGTTTTTATCCATAAATGTTCCGGTTTGGCCAGAAGTTTTGCGATATAGTCACGATATTTTTCACCCTTACCGGCATGATCAGCAAGTTCCTGGACTTCCGGTAAAAATTCATGGTAAAAATTCCTGGCAATTTCATACATACCATGCCAGTGGGTATAATCCGGTGCAAACATGGCTGCAGCCATCCTCGCTCTTCTACCTTCATGGTGCCAGATTTCAAACCAGGTATATCCTATTTTATGCTGGAATCCTGTATTTTCCCAGATTCCGTCTTTTTTAAGCATTCCAACAAGTTCCGAGCCTGGCTTGGCAAATTTAACATTATAGAGCGTCACTAAATCATCAAGCTGTAGATAAAAATCCCTGACCTGGTTGATACCATGGCAGGACTTACATACTTCCTGCATGGAAGAACGTCTCTGTTTCCATGACACAACACTTTTGATGGTTTTTTCGACAACCACTTTCTTGAGTCTGTCACCTTCCCGGACATAGCTTTTTGCCTTTGATGTCTGGCCGGGGCGAGGTGCTATTTCGCCTGTAATGTCGGCAACAGTGTCATCTGTAAATGTCACCCGGTTAAGTTTTGACGATACAGGGGCTCTTAAATTCCATGAAAGCCTGTCTCCTACATTATGACTGTTTTTAGCAACAGCACCATTGAGTTTAATAAATGACCCCATGTGACAGGTGGAGCAAGTCGGTGCAGTATAATAATCATCTCCTAAAACCCAGGACCCGTCTTTCATTATATTCATGCCATCGGGAGAGTTTCCTTTGTCAGCAGTGAAATAAGCAATGCCGTGTTTGGATTCTTCATAGATTTCTTTTTGAGGATGATCAGGCCCTAAATGACATTTGCCACAGTTTTCAGGCTGTCTAGCTCTTGATGCAGAAAAAGAATGCTTGGAATGGCAGGCATTACAAACACCCTTGGTCCCGTCAGGATTAATTCTTCCTATCCCGGAGTTTGGCCAGGTATTATAATCCATTTGGGGGGCATCTGTTTTGGAGCGCATGGGTTTGCCCTCTTTGTCACGTTTCAAAGAGACCACAGATCCATGGCATTGCCAGCAGCCACTGGACATGTTTGCTTTATTTGAAGGCATGCCGCCGACTACTTCTGCCAGCATATTATCAAGGGATGCCATAATCTCACCGGCAGTGGCATGGTGTGATATTGCCATCTCCTTTGCTTCGGGTTCATGGCATTTCGCACAGTCATTGGGTGAAAGGATGGCCTTGATAAAGGCACCTTCATGGTTGTAACCCATTTCATCACCTTTGTCTGCCGCATGGCAGTTGTAACACCCGACCTGACCTTCTTTAGCTGCGGCATGGGCTGAATTTTCCCATTGAAGGACCAGGGATTTGTTTTCCTTTAAATGGCAGGTGATGCATTTCTTGTTCATTTCCTGGTTGTTTGGATTTTTTACATCAAAGGATTCCTGAGTCAGAGCAAAGGCTGCCCCTGCTGTAAAAATAGATAGAATCATAAAAATTAGTAATGACCTTAAAACAGCCATATTAAATTCCTCCCAAAATATAAAGATCAAAAATAAAATTACTAAACGCAATTTTCTGTTCAATTTATATAATTTTCGATCCTAAGTTAGAATGCAAAAACTCAAAGGTTTCTTGCATAGCCTCACCAATAGTCTACAACACCTCCTTTCATTAATTTATCTTAAATCTTTGTTATGGTTTATTTTACGTTTGTTTCATTATCCTGTTCCCAGAACGGAAAGATTCTGCTCAACACAAAAAGGATGATAAAGGGAATCGCCATGACAATGATCACAGCAATAATCCCCTCTTTGTCAAACCATTGGGGATGAAACTCGGTATATCCTCTTGCGCTTTTGCTCATTAACTGGCCGCCGATGACAACATTCCATCTCATGATCAAAACCTGGAGTAAAAGCATTGCCGATACAATGGCTGCCATAAAATTATAAATATTTTTTTTTATAGCAAAAAGGCCCAGCACTCCCAGGATAAATAATGGAATGATAGAACATATTTTTACCTGCCATAACCAGAATGAACTAGCCAGCGGACCGTTTAAAAGGCCCTCGACCATATGGTGATATCCGGATTTTAAATATGAATGGGAAAATACCTCCAGCATTTCAAAGGTAAAGGCAAGGATAAAAAACAGGGTCAGGGTTTGAATACATGTTTTGATACAGCTATGGTCAATGGATCGTCCCTTTATTTTTCGGATGACGATGTAGGCCAGGATAATGGCGGATATTCCCGAGACACAGGCAGAAAAAAGGAAAATCACCGGCATAAGAGGGGTTGACCATGTGGGGTTGGCTTTAACCCCACCAAAGATAAAACCCACATACCCGTGAAGCACCACTGCAACAGGTATACCAATACCCACCAGAAACCGGATAATCTTTCGATCAAGTTTTAGGGCATCTTTTGAAAGATCGATGCTGTCAAAGGTCAAGGCCCGGTATAAAAACTGCATCAAACCCTTTGATTCTGCTCTTGATTCCACAAGATCCGGTCTATATACAAAGAGTACGATAAAGACAAGTACTCCCATGGATACGGCATAGATATACCCAAACCCTGCCATGGCTGAGCTTGGACTGGGGGTTAAAAGCATGTTAAAATTTCGTTCAGGTCGCCCAAGATGGAGTAAAAGCGGCAGGGTGGCAATGGCCAGAAAGGCCAGGGCAAACAAAAGAGAAAATCTTGCCACGGGGCGCAGACTTTTGACATCAAAGAGATAATAGAGGGCGGCTATGATAAAGGCACCGTCCACAAGGCCTGTGATGTAAGGGTAAAGTACAATCATCATGCTCCAATGGACATGAAGATCGTTGGGAAAAACATAATTGGAAATTGCAATGGCTGTCGAGCTATGGGCCGCATCCATCAGATAACCTCCCTTCTGGCACCTTTATAATAGAGTGCGGGAAAAGTTCCCATTTCTTTTTTAAGTACAGTCAGAACCCCGGGACCTTTCAAAATTTCATAAACTTCAGATGTTTCATCCTTCATGGAACCGAATTTTCTGGCCCCCGTGGGGCAGACCTCCACACAGGCCGGTAACAGTCCTTTTCTGACCCTCTGGTAGCACCAGGTACATTTTTCAACTGTTTTTTTATCGGGATGTATAAAGCGGACTGAATAGGGACAGGCCTGTATGCAATAGGCACAACCCACACAACGTTTTTCATCCACCAGAACAAATCCGTCCGGGGATATAAAAGTGGCTCCCACAGGACAGACCTGGACACAGGGCGCCTCCTTGCACATATTGCAAAGCTTTGGTACAAAAAAAGTGTCTCTTATTTTTTCCTCAATATCCGTTCTGGGATGCTGATATCCGTCCAGGCCGCCATTGGGACTGTCCACATATATTTCGTCACTGAATCCCTTGACATACCGTTCAACCCAGGTCCGAAAGTTTCCATCAGGAACAGTGTATTCCCGCTTGTCTGCAACACAACATGATCCGCAGCCGATACATCGGGTAATATCCACTATAAAGGCAAACTCCTGGTTAAGAATATCATATCCTTTATCCCTGATGCCTGGTATCTGTTCGGGAATCTGTTCGGAAATTTCAATGCTTCCACTTCCCATTGGCCAAACCAGATATAAAGAACCTGCAATGGATCCGTTTAATACTTTTTTAACAAACGATCGTCTATTCATGACCCTTCCTCCATCATACGGGTTATCTGTTTTGCCCGGATAATATATTTTAAAGGTGCATGAACATGATGGCATTGATTGCAATTATGGGTAAGTTTAACATTCTGGTCCTTAAGATGATTTGGCATGGCAATCGTTTTAATCACTTCTTCTTTCCTGGCCTTTATTTCCGTGTTATGGCATTTCAGGCACAGGGTGGTAATTTCTTTTTCTTTTTTAACTGGAAGTGTCTGGATTTTCTTGCCATCTGCCACATGATCAGCATAGGTTCCATGACAAAATTCGCAGGATATGGATGCAAGCGTA
>FLOH01001434.1_pt1 | contig 37321 bp, 53 predicted proteins | sample 756751 | NCBI WGS metagenome assembly FLOH01 (sample SAMEA4026879, study PRJEB14308) | marine metagenome | biome: coastal water; material: water | depth 74 m
CATCGCCGCCCTCTGCTCCGACCAGCCCAAGCCCGACGACGCCGAGGCGGAACGTCCCGCCGCTGACGAGCACGTGGTGGCGGTGAACGGTTGCACGCCACGAGAATGGGAGCAGGCCGGGAAGATTAACCGGCTAGTCAAAGAACGCGACGCCGCCCGGGCCGAGTTGGAGCACGTACTTCGCAGGCTAGGACGAATCAGCGGCTGCGACCACGTCGAAACTGAAGACGACCGCAATCGCCAAGTGCGATGCATCGAGGAAGCGTTCGTCGCCGCCCGCGCCGAGGCCGAGCGGCTGAAGCGGGAGGTGGTAGTAGCTAAACGATTTCTCGTTGAGTGTGAGCGACAGTATCAAGAGATGCTGTGCAGATTTACAGAGGCACAGCAGCAACTCGCCGACCTCCGCGAACTGTGGGGGAGGGCGGCACGAGCGAGGGTGCAGCTATACCCGGCAGGCGACAAATGGGCCATCTATATCCCGCCCCCAGGCACACAGCGGGTGTGGTGTGGCGAACATGGCTGGCTAGGTAGCGACAACGGCATCGGGCCGCAAATGTACGACGACTTCACAGATGCGGAGGGCCTGCCTGCTGCTGTCGCGGCGGCTGAAGGGGGTGAGTGATGCAACGAACAGGCATAGAGTATCTGACGCACACCTGGAATCCACTGGCGATGCGCTGCACGCCGGTGTCCGCCGGATGTCAGCACTGTTGGCATCTGGCGATGGCTGCGCGGCTCTCGGGCCACACGGACATCGACGCGCGGGCGAGAGCGGCCTATCGGGGCGGTGCGCCGTGGTTGCGGGCGGACGAACTGTCCGCCCCACTGCGACTGCGGAAGCCCGCACGGATCGGCGTGCAGTTCATGGGCGACCTGTTCCATGAGGACGTACCTGAGCCCCTGATCGCCCGCGTGCTCAACGTCGTGCGGGAGTGCGGCTCTGGCTGGCCCGATGTCGAGGGGCCGTTCAGTCAGTTTCTCGTTCTGACCAAGCGGCCCGAACGCATGGCCGAATTGATGCCGAGGTTGCGATTCGACCCAAATGGTGAAGGGCTGGTCTGGTTTGCCGAGTCTGCTGATTCGCCTGGATGCAAGCTGGCGTCGCTACTGCGAAACCTCTGGCTGGGCGTCACAGCCGAGAATCAGGCGATGGCTGACGAGCGAATCCCGCTGCTGCTGAAATGCCCGGCGGCTGTGCGGTTTGTCTCTATCGAGCCGATTCTGGGTCCGGTGGACGTGCGTGCGGTGTCGCGATACTGCCCGACACACGATTTCCCTGGCGGATTCTGTCTTGGGCATTGTCCAGACGCACGACATATCGACTGGGTCATCGTCGGCGGCGAGACAGGCCCGGGCGCGCGGCCGATCGAGCTCGAGTGGGTCTACGACATCCGCGACCAGTGCAAGGCGGCGGGCGTGCCGTTCTTCATGAAGACGCTCGGCACGGCGTTGGAAAACGAACTGGGCAGGCCGCGTGGCTGGCTGCCCGACACCCTGCGAATCCACGAACTGCCGAAAGGGGCCGACGATGCCGAGTAGACCACCACGCCGCCACGTCGCAAAGCAGGGCTGGCGGAAAGGAGCGAAACCGTGATTATCTTCGTCATTGGAGAGCCGAAGGGCCAGCCAAGGCCAAGGGCGTTCGTCAACAAGGCGACGGGCCGGGCCAGCGTGTACGACGCCGGGACCGCCGAAGGATGGAAGTCGCTGGTGGCCGAGGCGGCGCGATCGCATCTGCCATCGGAGCCGTTCGATTGTCCGATCGGCCTGACGGTCGATTTCCACATGCCGCGACCCAAACGGCTGATGCGGAAGAAAGACCCCGACGACCCGATTCGGCACACGGCCAAGCCGGACCTGGACAACCTCACAAAGGCCGTGATGGACGCACTGACGGCAATCGGCATGTGGCGAGACGATTCTCAGGTCTGCCACGTGCTGGCGAGCAAATGGTATGCGGCCAAGGACCGGCGGCCGGGCGCGACGATCACCGTCTCAACCGCACCGTCGGGCCGCTGATACCGGGGTGGGAGTAGACAATGGACATCAAGGAAGCGCAGGACTGGCTACGAGGTGAACGCTCAATGTGCAACATCGTGCCGCAAGACCCGTTTGAGACGTGGCAGGAGCGTATTGCACGAGGCGACGCGGCGATGACTGAGCAGGCATATTGGGTTGTCCGGGCGCACAACGATCGCCGCGTCGCCTGCTACGACGAACTGCTCGCGGCGTGCGAGGCGGCGAGCCTCGGCATTGCGACCGGGAGCAAGCCGCATCTGGGGCAGGCCAAGAAACTACTCGACGCCGCCATCGACGCGGCGAAACAAGGAGAGCACACCGATGGACTTTGATCGAGACTGGACGACGTTCGCGGTAGACGCCGAAGTTGACGCATTCGGAACGCATCGCCTGTGCGTCGAGCACAACCGCCTTCGCCGGCAAGTCGAGCGGCTACAGACCCAGTTGCACCAAGAGCGGCAGGACGCCAATGATGCAGTGAGGGACGCCGCAATGGACGCCACCGTCGATCAGTACTGGGCTGACAAGGCCGCAGCCAACGACGAACCCTATGGCACGTATTAAGCACCGTCGGGCCGCTGATACCTGAATGGGAGTGAGACGACATGAAGAAAGTCCACTTGCTCAAAACCTGGCCGGTCTACTACCAGGCGATCCTTGACGGCGACAAGACGTTTGAGGCGAGGCACAACGACCGCGACTTTCAGCAGGGCGACTGGCTGAAGCTGCGAGAATGGGAGCCGGACGACGGCTACACCGGCCGAGCGCTGTTCCGCGAGGTGACATACGTTCTATACGGCGGCCAGTTCGGGATCGAGGCGGGCTGGTGTGTGATGGGGCTGAGATTACCGGAGCATCCCATACAGCGTGGGGCTGGCGGGTCGGCCGCCGCCCTCGACGCGGCGAAACAAGGAGCGGAGTGATGGCACTGATGAGCGCACAACGTCGCAGGGAACTCATGGCGGACATCTGGCACAAGGCATCCTGCTACGACCAACTGCTCGCGGCGTGCGAGGCGGTGGAGCCTATCGTGGCGTGGATGGCATTCGAGGGGCCAGACGTCGCCGATGACGACCCGGCCGCGCGACTCGCCCAACTCAACGCCGCCATCGACGCGGCTCAGCAAACACAGGAGAACGACAATGGACAATGAACTGTGGCAACGACTGTGTCTGGTGAACGAGCAGGTCCACCTCGCATCGGCGGCGGTGTGGCGTGACCACGCGGTTTTGCCGGTCGGCGATGACCTGCCGGAACTGCCGGACGCCCCGATCGACGAACCGATCTATGACGACCCGCCAGCGGACGAACCCGACCCGCCCATCGTCACCGACCCGACCGACGCTGACGGGTGGACGCCGAGGCCGACGGAGGGCCACCTCGTGCCAATCGGGACACCGTCGCCAATGGCCGGCAGCGACCCTGTCGTGCTGCTCCAGCGAGGCGGCGACTGGTCTGGCATGACTGTGCCGCCCGGGCGAAACGTTGGCGCGTACGGCGACCCCTCACTGCCCATGCCCAGAATCAACGGCGAACTCAAGCTGGGCAAGGGCGCCCACGCCTACGACCTGCTCGTTGATAAGAGCCGCATATCGTTCAGCGACGATAGCCGAGCCGAGGGCTGCTGGGTGACTGGCGCCACCGGCTATGCCTTGAACATCAGGAACTGTAAGAATGCCACCGCATACCGCTGCAACATCCTTGACTCGTCCAAGCAGGGCGTGTGGATGACCGACACAGACGGCGTGCGGATCGAGCAGTGCGTGATCGACAAGGTCACGAGAGAACACGGCGTCTACAGCAGCCACAACACACGGACGCTGTACCTCCGCAACCTGTTCGCCAACATCGCCCAGTACGCGATCAAGGCGAGGGCCGGCGGGCCATCGGAAGACGTCCAGATCATCGGCAACTACTTCTTCAACTGCATCGACCCCCTCCAGGTCAACAACGAAGACCCCACGCACCCCGAGTATGAGCACGTCAGACTGGTCGTCACCGCCAACGTCTACGACTCGAGCCGCGACCACTGGGCCGGGATGCTCATCAAGCACACGACCGGCCTGACCATCATGAACAACAAGTTCGTCCGCGACCAGACGCGCTACTACCACGCCGGTATCGACCTGCAAGGCCGAATCCGTGGCGACGTGCTGATCGCAGACAACGAGTTCGATGGCCTGTCAACGTCGCAGTGCATCTGGTGGAGAGGCGAGACACCACCCGGCCCGAACGTCGTCGTGCGGGATAACCTGCTCCAGACGCAGGCCACGGAGGCGACCAAGGGCATCGGAGCCATACGACTGTCCAACAACCGCTACGGCCCGGAACCCGTCGCCGTCGACCTGATGACGCCCGAGACGCTCCAGGTCATGCGGGAGCGGCGGTACGGCAACTGGACCGTGGGTAGCTGGGAGAAGCCATGACAACACAGCAACGAACGCGGTATCTGAATCGACTTGGCGCAGCGATGCTGATCGACGGCGCATTCTGCACGATCGAGCGCGATGGCAGCGAGTTCCTGTGCGTCACAATCGAGCGGGAGTACACACAGGAGAGCACTGCCTGGTTCGGCCCGGACTTCGCGCTCCACGACGATACGCTGGAGCTGTGGGACTGGCTGGACCCCGGCATCGCGTGCGGCGGCATCGTCAAGGCGTGGACGCCGCCACCTGAGCCAAGCGTCGTGATAGCCTACATCAAGCGGACGCGCAAGAAGTGGCGACGGACGTTCTAGCGGAGACGCGACATGAGAATGCCGACCAGAATCAACGCACCACGCGGTACTCGATACGTGGTCAAGGTCCGCCATCCCGAGACTGGCCGGTGGACGAACCGCGCGTTCCCAACGCACGACGAAGCGCTCCAGGCCGCTATAGCCGACGCCAAACGCCACGGGACGATCTACGGCTCCAAGCACACGGCCAACCAGACCCGATTTACCAAGTCGGTCCCGCCGTGCCCGTCCGAACTGGGCGAGATGGCGGAGTCGTTCAACCTGTGCCCGGCCCGAGTCGCCGGCCACGCACTACGCGAAGCGCCAGCGATGGAGCCGGACTCGCTCGCCAGGACGATCCGAGGCTGCGTCATCGCCGCACAGGCCGCATACGACGCACAGGACCGTGACGAGCACGCTGCGATCCTGATCCGGCTCCAGATAATCGCCACCGAACTGGCTGGCAGACTGCCCCGGGCGCCTGTGCGTTAGCCCTCAGACAAACAAGCCTGTCATACCTGTACGGCTCGCATATACCCTGACGACACATAACGCCCACGAGGTGGGGTTGTCGAAAGGGTATCACGATGCCGATCGTCAGACACAACGGAACGGCCGTCACTTGTCACGAGTTCCCGGGTGGCGAGCGAATCGTCGGAGCGGCTACCGTCCAACTGTGGCACGAATCGTTTCCGTGCACCATGATCTGGATCGGCGCGCCAACCGCCAACCACACGTCGGGCGCCAACACCAGCAACGTCCTGATCGGCGCCAGCCCAACCAGCAACCTGTCCGGCGGCAGGACGCTGACCAACACCAACTACGACGGCATGTGGTTGCCGATCGACGACCCAGTCAAGGTGTTTCTGACCGGCCTGACCGCCGCCGACAGCGTAGAGTTCCAGTGCTGGGGCGCCCACACAACTTCGTTCGCGGTGGGTGGCAGCGAGACCAGTTCGTCAAGCGCAACGTCATCGACCAGCTCGTCAACGCTCTTCGAGTCGTCGTACAGCTCGTCAAGCTCGACTGAATCGTCCGACTCGCTCAGCACCAGCCACTCGTCCAGCTCCAGCCAGTCGTCATCGACCAGCAGCGAGCAATCGACCAGTTCGTCCACTTCATCAACCTCACATTCGTCGTACAGCACGTCCGAGACATCGGTGTCCACGGCAAGCACGTCTAGCCAGTCGATCAGTTCCTCGTCGAGTTCGGAGACGTCTCCAACGTCTGTGTCCAGTAGCCAGACGACCTCTTCGTCTCATTCCGTCAGCACCTCCAGCAGCAAGACATCCACGTCGAGTTCGCTGGACATCACAACGTCCAGCACCTCGCCGTCCGAGACAAGTTCGTCAATGTCGGTATCGAGTTCCACCGCGACGAGCGACACATCGACCTCGCACTCCGTGTCAAGCTCCACCGCGACGAGCGAATCGTCCCGCACGCTGACCACGTCCTCGTCGTCGTACTCGTCCAGCACGGTCGGCCAGTCGTCCTCTAGCTCGAAGTCGTCTAGCTCGCACACCGAATACCAGAGCACCAGCTCGACCTCGACCGAAACGTCGGTCAGCTCTACCAGTTCGTCCACCGAGGCGCTCAGCACGTCCAGCGTGACTACGGAAACGTCCAGCAGCCAAGAATCGTCGCACTCTACCCTAACATCTGAGACGTCGGCAACGACCAGCAGCACGTCCAGTGAGGACGTAACGACCTCAACATCGTCGTCAAGCTCGCAAGGCTAGGAGGCAACAACCATGCGAAACTGGAAAACAACCGGACTCGGAATCTGCCTGCTGCTCGGGGCCATCGGCTCCTGCGGCACGGCAATACTCGACGGCGACCCTGAGACGATCCCGCAATGGGGCGAACTCGTGGCCGCGCTCGCCGGACTCGGCCTGTTCTTTGCACGGGAAGAGTCGCAGCACCGCAAGGACCGCAGCGTAACACCGCCCATCCTGATCGGCGCGTTACTGTTGATCCCGCTGCTCCTGCTCGGCTGCGCAACCCCGACGGCGTCTAACGCCATCACGGCCGACGGATCGACGGGTAAGGGCACGCCTTCCAACATCGCTGTGATGGACAATGCGGGCCTGCAATCGGGCAGCTACCAAGGCGGGCTACCGACCAACATCAAGCAGGACTCGACCGGCGCGTGGATGACCACACCCGGGCAGGGCGGGGCCGTGGTGCTCACGCTGCCAAACGGAATCAGCGCGTACATCTGGTCGCCCACCGACGGCTCTGTCGCATCCCTGACCGTAACGCCCGAGCCGCCAGCAGGTGAGCCGATGCTCGCCATGACGGGCCTGCAGTTCAACATCAGCGCCCATGCCGCGATCGTCGCTCAGATGTACGCCGACGCCATGGTCGCTCTCAAGGACATGACCCAGATCGAGGCCACCCGACGTGTGCAAGAGCTGCAAGCGGCTGGGACGATTACCGCCACGGTCGCTGAGGCTTTGATCAAGGCGTTTGTTCCGACCCTGCCTCAGTAACCGGAGGACGGCAATGGCTTCGCAACCGATCGGTCAGTTGAACGGTAGGTGGGCGGCAATGCTCAAGGTCGCGCTGGCGACGTACCCGATAATCTTGGCCGCAGCCATCACTTGGAGCGTGTGGGTGACCGCCAACATCTTCGAGTTGCGGGCGTTCGCCCAACAGGGGCCACGATGGACCGCCCAGGACGCCGAGCTACAGACCGCGATCATCAAGGAGTGGACGGAGGGCCGATTCAAGGTCGAAGTGCCGCCAAAGGTCGTGATCGAACGTCTGACCCGGCTGGAACGGATCGCAGACGAGACGCAGAAGTCGGTCCAGCACAACAGCATCGCGCTGGCGTCGATCACCACGAGCATCCAGTCGATGATCGGAGAATACAAGCGGTGAGGCGCCCGAGGCGGTAGAATATGGCGATGAAGACAACCAACCAATCGACGATAGTACACGGCGTCAACTGCGACTGCGGCGATTCGTGCTTGGAGTTCAGTTGCCCGTGCGGATACTACATCAGCAGCAACGGCCTGGAGGGCGAATGCCCGGACTGCGGCAGGCAGCTCAGGCCCGATAGCTGGACCGATGAGGAGTGGGACGAGTACGGCGCCGCTCCGCAGGATGGTAGAACATGACATGGCAGGCAAGCGAACAGTTGTCACCCACGAGGCCGTCGAGTTGGCGGTGGCTCTGCTTGCCCGGAAGCTGCCCGACTCTAAAGTGCGACGGGCACTCACCGCAGCAGGGTTCGAGGGGAGCAGACGCTCGCATAGCACGATTCTTGCATGCGCGCGAGAGCGGCAGCGGCGTGCAGCTAACAAGCCACGGGATCAGCACATACGGGAAGCCCTATCGTTTTATGAGGCGGTCATCACAGATGCAGGGGCGAGCTTTCGCGACAAGCTGAAAGCTCAGGAACGGATCGACGGACTACTCGGGCTGGACGCGAAATATGGCGACGCAAGTGCTACCATCACGGCTCTCGACGTCGCCGCCGCTCTCACGCAGATGGACAGAACTCAGAGGCCACCAGCAGCAGTGGGACTTGACACATCACCCGGCACGGTTCAAGGTCGTGCCAGCGGGCCGCAGAAGCGGCAAGACTGAACTAGCCAAACGCCACCTGGTCGAAAGCCTGCCGATCCCCAAGCCCTGGGACGATCCGAGGTACTTCTTCGGTGCGCCCACCCGCGACCAAGCCAAGCGGATCGCCTGGGACGACCTGATCGCCCTGACGCCCAAGAGCTGGCTACTGCCCGGCGGGCGTGGCATCAGCCATAGCGACCTGTGCATTCGGACCATCTTCGGCTCGTCCCTGTGGGTGCTGGGCATGGACGTGCCTGCCCGGATGGAGGGCGTCGGCTGGGACGGCGGGGTCGGGGACGAACTCTCAGATTGGAAGCCCGGCACGTTCGACTTGTCCATCCGGCCCGCTCTAGCCGACCGTCAGGGCTGGTGCTGGCTGATCGGCGTGCCCAAGCGCAAGGGTCCGGGTGCGGTCGAGTACCGGAAGCGCTACGAATACGCACTGAGCGGGGTGGATCCAGACTGGGCGGCGTTCACGTGGTTCAGCAGCGGAGTGGTGGCCGACGAAGAGCTGGAGGCGGCTAAGCGGTCGATGGCCCTGAAGGACTACCGTGAGCAGTTCGAGGCGTCATGGGAAACCGCTGGCAACCGGGTATACGACGCCTTCAGCATGGAGTACAACGTCCGGCCGTGTGCGTACAACCCCGACAAGGCGATCATCGTCGGCAGCGACTTCAACGTCACGCCGATGGCCTGGGTGCTCGCCCACCAGTACCGCAACCCGACCCGCCTGGAGGTATTCGACGAGGTGTGGCTGACCGACAGCAGCACCGCCGTGGCCCTGTCCGAGCTGTGGGCGCGGTACGGCTCGCATCGCGGGGGGTTCGAGTTCTACGGCGACGCGACGAGCCGGAGCAGGCACGCCAGCGCCGTCCAGACCGACTACGCCCAGATAGCCACCGACCACCGATTCCAGCAGGCGGGGCGCACGATCCACTACCGCGGCAAGAACCCCGCGCAGGCCGACCGCTTCGCTTCGGTCAACGCCCTGTGCTGCAACGCGATGGGCGAGCGGCGCCTGTTCGTCGATCCGAGGGCGACCCACCTGCTGTACGACCTGGAGCACGGCTACTACGCCGACGGTACGCGGGAGGCCCAGCAGACTGACGAACTGTCGCACGCCACGTCTGCCCTGGGCTACGCTGTCCACCTGATCTTCCCGATTAAGCGGTATGATGCGGAGGAGTACGAGCCTGTGATCGGACGAATCGCAACTGCGGGATAACGCCATGATAATCACCATGCCAGACTACGTCCTAGCCATGAACGCCGACAGCGGCGACCGACCCACCGCAGGCCAGCTAACGCAGGGGCAGGGCCGGGTGGGCCGAACAGCCTCAGCGTTTGGCGGGGCGGGTGGGTACAAGCCACCGCCCAAGGGCACGATCAAGCAATACCGGGTCATGCGCGGCAACCCCACAATCGCCATCGCACGCATGGCCGGGTTCGCGCCGATCAAAGCCGCTGAGTGGTCGATCGAGGCCGCACGCGACGCGACTGTGCCGGACAACGTGCTGTCGTTTGTCGAGGCCGTGGTGATGCCCCTGCGCAACCGGCTGCTGGCCGACCTGGCGTTCAGCCTGGACTACGGATTCGCGGCGTTCGAGAAGGTGTGGAAGGCCAAGGCGGTGAACGGTCGCCAGTCGTACGTCATCGAGAAGCTGAAGCCGCTGCTGCCCGAGGCGACGGAGGTGCTGGTCAACAAGGTCACGGGCACGTTCGCCGGGCTGAAGAACCTCAAGCAGCCGCTCGGGCCTGACAAGAGCTTCCTGTTCACCAACGACCGCGAGACGGACGACTACTACGGGCGCAGCCGCAACGAGAACTGCATGGGCGTCTGGCAGGCGTGGGAAGATACGATGGCCCAGATCGGGCGGCTTGGCGACAAGGTGAGCGGGTCGATCCCGATCATCAAGTATCCGGAGGGGTCCGGGCTGGACGCCAGCGGCAACCGCCAGGACAACTACGAGAACGCCGTCGCTGTGCTGAACGCACTCGCCCGGGCAAAGGGCGTCGTGATGCCCAACCAGATCGCACGGTGGGCGACCGAAATGGTCGAGCGGGCGGTTGACCCGAAGTCGCTCGGCGCGTGGGAGATCGACTTCCTGGAGCCGTCCAGCGGGCACACGGCCGAGCTGCTGTCCACGCTACAGCACCTTGAGAAGCTGATGTCACGCGGCTGGCTGGCCGGCGAGCGAGCCGTCATGGAGGCTGTGCTGGCTGGCAGCAGGGCCGACAGCAACACCGCAGCCGACCTGACGCTGGTCATTGCCGATGACGTGGCGTGCCAGATCGACGACGCCGTGAACGCCTATATCGTCAACCCCATCGTCGTGCTGAACTACGGCGAGCAGTACCGGGACGCTGTGCTGGTGCAGCATCAGCCGCTGACGGACGAGTCGGAGGCGATGATCCGCACGGTGCTGCTGGAGGTGCTGAAGCAGCCGACCAATTTCGACCTGCTGACTCAGGTGCTCGACCTCGACGCGATGCTCGACCGGGCCGAGTTGCCCCGGATCGCTGACACAACTGACGTACTGAAGGACATGGAGCCGCCCCAAAGCGCCCAAGCGGCTGCGGCGGTAGCGGCTGAACTAGCGAGAATGGAGGCCCCCGATGGCGAAGCGGCACAAGCCGAGGTCGGTGCGTGACGAAATCCGCGAGCTTTGGAAGTGCGAACTGGAGCTGCGGATTCGGATCAATGACCTGACGCGGATCGTAGATCAGACGCTAAAACCATGCCCACACTGTAACACACAGCCGAGGATACATTGGCAGCGCGGGCAGCTTGGCAGCCGCATCAGGTGCGAGAACTGCAACTTCGTCGGCCCACTGAGGCGCCATGCAGTGGAGCACGGTGGCGAAACGTGGACCCCAGCCAGTACGGCGTGGCAAATCCAGGCGTGGAACGCACTGCCCCGACAGCAGACAGCCAGATCGGAGGATACGAATGGCAGCGACACCGGATGACCTGGAGCGGCGGATAGCGGAGCTGGAGGAGAAGATCGCAACGCTGCCTGAATGGGGCATGCGGCTTCGTGTGCTGGAGCGGATGGTCGCCCGGCTGTCGGCACCGGCTGACGGGCAGGGCTGGGCCGACCCCGAGGCTGAGGACGCCGAGGCCGACCGGCCCTGGACGCCGCGATTCCACGACCACGAGTAGGAGCGACGCAATGGACGACGACGCAATGGACGACTGGCGAATGCTGTGCCCAGCGTGCGGGTCGCGGAATACCGCTCTGTGCCACATCGACGATGACGACGAGCTGGAGCTGGACCTGGAGTGGACGTGCGAGGACTGCGACTACGTCTGGTTCGCATGATTATTAGCTTGCCGCCTAACGCCTGGCGTGGTATGATCCGGCAGTCTAACACGTCAGGAGGCAAGTGATGGCTGGGCAGACCGTCTACATCGTGACCAAGGGGCAATACAGCGACTATCAAATCGTGGCGGCGTTTACCGACCGGGAAGCTGCGAAGGCGTGCGCGAACTTGCAGACCGGCAAGTATAATAAGGCCCGCGTCGAACTGCACCGGCTCGACCCACCGCCAGATCAAGCCGACAAGGGGCGGGCTGTCTGGACCGTCGAGATGGGCACAGCGGGCGACAGCAACGTCGAGCAATGCTGGTGGAACGAGATCGACCGAAAGCCGGACAAGCGGGGCAAGGGCTATTGGGTGTTCTACATCGAGGCGAACGATGAGAAGCACGCGGTTAAGATCGCCAACGAGCGGCGTGTGCAGATGATCGCAGCGGGAGAATGGTGATGGACGACGACTCTGCCTGGATTCGCGCAGAACAACGCGACTCTGGCATGAACGACTACAAACGGCGTGTGGAGCCTAGACCGTGCCGATGTGGAGGCGAACCGAACCTGGTCGTGAGGCAACAGCCGGACGGTTGGCGGGTGAATTGCTATTGCGGCCGGCACACTACCGCCCATCCCACCTGCACCGAGGCAATGTGGCGATGGAACTACGTCGAGCGAGACTGTTCGGTGTCGTCGCCGGCAGCAGAGGGAGGCAAGTGATGGCGACATTCCACCTTGAGGACGGCTGTACGCTGGTGAGTGAGCACGATCCAAGTTGCGTCGGCGATAGCGACCACGCATTCAACGAGCGGCGGTGGTTCGACGAGGCCAGGGGCGTTGACACGCTTCTGTACGACCTGTGCTCGAAGTGCGGTGCGCGGCTGTACCCGCCGGGTGGGTTCAAGGCGCCGGAGCCGAGTGCGAGCAACCCGAAAGCCTTCGACGAGGGCATCGACGACTACGTCAAGAACGTGCCGGTTGACGACAACCCGTACCCGATTGAGGACGCGGGTGCATTCAACGGCTGGCGTGCTGGCTGGGAAGCGGCAAAGAACGACGAGGTGGGTAGCGATGGCTGAGAAGCGAACGACGACGATAGAGCGGCTACGGGCACGCATTACGCAAATCGAGCTGTGCCAGGGGCGTAGGCTGAACGAACTCGACGAGCTTGTCACGTTACTCAAGGACGTGCAGAGGGACACGATCAAGCGGATGGCGTTGAAGTCTGACACCGACGAACTTCGTGCGAGGCTCGCCGGGCATCGTGTGAAGATCGCCGATGGGGCCGGCCAGCACGCGACGCTGCTGGCGGACCTGCGGACGGTGACGGCGAGACTGGACGCACTGGAGGCGGCAAAGCCCAGCGATTGGGACTCCGAACTAGAGCGTGAGTTCAACGAGATCGGCGAGGAGATTGGGATATCGCGCGAGGCGGAAGATGAGTTGTCCGAGCGGGTGACGGCCCTTGAGGCGGCGAAGCCCAGCGGCGATGGCGATCATCCGCCGCAGTGCGTCGAGTGCCGGAACGAAGCCAACGTCAAGACCGTATGCGGCAACTGCCTGGATCACTATCATCGACGCGCCCAAGAGCTGGTGGCCGCCGAACGGCGTGTTGACGAGTTGGAGCGTATCCACACGCACGGCTTGCCGCGATGCACGTCCCGGCGTGGGCACAAGTGGGAGCCGAGGTACGGGGCTGTGCCGTTGGAAGACTTCATGCGGGTGCGGGATTCAGCGTGGGAGACGACCGACCTGCTGCAGCGTCTGCGTCCCTACCTCGGCGACATCTGCACCAGGTGCGGGGCCGAGCGGAAGGGGCTGGTGAAGCCATGAGCGACCATACGCCCGAACCTACTGCGTGCCCACGCTGCGGGTCGCCTCTGATACATCAGGCAGAGTACGAATGCTGCAAATGCGAGGGGGGCGAGCTGCCCGAGGACCATGAGGGCGAATGCGACTGCGGGCACGCATGGCCGTCTGCTGATGACCCGTGGGTTTGCGACGGCTGCGGCGCTGAAGCCATGAGCGACCCGTTCCGTCTGGCCCAGTTGGACACCGACGTGCTGTTCAGCGACCATCACGGCGAGCTTGAGTTCCGGCTGCGGCCTACGGACCAGTGGCGAGGCGGCATAATGGCACTCGACGGCGAGTTGGCGGTAGGCGTGGATGGTGTTGGGTATTTCGTCGTGTGGGACTCGGAGTTGCAAGGCAAGCAGCACGCGCTGGTGCCACCGGACTCCGAGTTGATCCGCAACGTGGTGTGGGACGGGGAGGGCGGCTGATGCGAAAGCTCTGGCTAGTGGCGTTCGTCGGCATGTTCCTGTTCGTTGCCGCTCTCTATGGCGGGACGTGGCTTGGAACTCAGTCTGGCTGGTGGGTGCAGCCGTCGATGTTTATGTGCGCACTGTCGGCAGTGGCTGGCGCTCTGGCGACCGTGTTCTCAGCCGTAGCCCTGTGGGCATGGCTGACTGAGGGATAACTGATGCGGCGCTACTGCGAACACTGCGGGCAGGCGATCTACTACGAACCGTTTGACGAGCAAATGTCGAGCGCCGATCCCGCATGGGAGCCGAGTATCGACAGCAACGAGGCGGACGGAATATACGTAGTCCATCCGTGGGCGACCTTCGCGTGGGTGGCTGTGTTCCTGGCCGCCGTAGCCATCACGATTGTTGCGGGCGTTTTGTGGGGATGACCCGTACCTGCCTGATACAATGGTCGCCCATGCCCCGAATCCACGCCAAGGAAATGCGACGCAAGGTCCGTGAGCAGGACGCCCTCGCACGCACGGGCGCACGCGCGGCCCGGCACGTGATGAAGGCCATCCAGGTCGCGGCGGTCGGGGCATTCGACCAGGACGGCACGTTCGACGCGGAGGCCATCGTCACGCCACGCATGGCGGTCATGCTGCCGCTGGCTACCGACTCGCTCGTTGCGGCGTTCCTTCAGGGCTATTGGCGGGCCAGGCTGACAGCATACCAGCGACGGGGTGTGCCGATGCCTGTCCCGCCAGTGGCCTTGTCCGCCTACACCGAGACGATCAAGCACTTCAAGACCAGGGCCGGGTGGACCGACGTACAACTCGCTGAGCTGGAGTCGCGGTATCGGGGCGTGGCGACGGGCATGATCGACGGCGCCTCGGCCAGCGTGTCCCGGTCGCTCGATACGACCCTGCGGCATGTGCGGGAGCTGGACCTGAACAAGCGGGACGCGCTGAAGCTGTTCAAGCACAAGGTCGCCCGGAACGGCCCGACTCAGGTCCGGTCGTCGGTGGTCGAGACGATGTTCCGCACTCAGACGGCGATGGCGCACAGCGTCGGGCAGCAGCGGGCGAACGCGGACCCGGACATCGACAGCATCCTGTGGGGGTACGAGTACTTCACCGTTGGCGACGACCGGGTAAGGCCAGCACACGCGGCGATGGACGGCGTGCGAGCGGCCAAAGATGACCCGCTGTGGGATCAATGGTGGAGTCCATCGGGATGGTCATGCAGGTGCGGGCAGGTCGAGATCTTCAAGGGCGACAAGCTAGCCACGCCGAAGCCGCCTCCCGCGACGACGGTTGACGACGTGACGGGCAAGACGGTCCCGGTTGTCCCCGACAAGGGCTGGGCGTTCAACCCGGCTAAGGTCGGGCCTGCTCCGCCGAGTCCGATGTCCCCGGTTGCGCCCATTGCTCCAACGCCGAAGCCGCTGCCGGTCACACAGCAACCCACACTCAGGAGCGAGCAATGGCGCAAGAACGCACCCGGATTCAAGAGCGCAAAGACCTTGGCTGGCGCAGAACAATGGGCCAAGAAGAACATCCCCGGCATGGAGCGGGTCAATTTCGGGGCGATTGATCTCGATGTGGCGAACGACTTGAACCACGCCGCCTACCGCGTATCGACTCGATACCGACTATCCGTCCATGCGATCGTTCCGATGGACGAAATATACCCGACGCATGTGGCCCCGATGGCTGCGAGCAATGAGGGTATCGGGTTCAGATTCGCGTACTGGTACGGCCAGGGCAAACGCAACACGGTAACGTACCTCAAGACGGCTGGCGGGACTGCTGGGGCCAGCAACAGCGCCTACCGCTATGCGATGCACGAAATGGGGCACGTAGTACACACTCAAACACCTCGCACAATGGCGGTTGTCAAACAAGAGGCGATGGCGTATCGCGCCAAGATGGGCGAGGCTGGGGTGCGAAAGCAACTCGGCGCGTATGCGTGGGAGGGATCGGCGATCGACCCGACCGGGCAGTGGAAAGAGACATGGTCGCAGGCGTTCTCCGTATACGAGACCCGAAAGGCTGATTTGCCCAAGGCGGCGAGGGACATGGTCGAGAATGTCCTTGCCGAAGTGTGGCCGTACCTGTTGGACTGAGACTGGAGCAAAGCCATGTCGCCGCTTACGAACTTCCCGCTACAGTGCATGATCTGCCAGCACTTGACCGATCCGGCCAAGCTCCGCTGTGAAGCGTACCCGACAGGCATCCCACAAGCGATTCACGGTAACAGCCACGACCACCGGACGCCCTACCCCAACGACCACGGCATCCGCTTCGCCCCTATCGCCCGGGCTGACGAGGGGTAGCGGGACGGTCAGGCGGCCAATCCTCAGCTTGGGCGGTCAACCATCCCCGCTTCCATGCCAGATGTGGGCGCGTCCACGAAAAAATAGCGGCGGTATGACCACCATCGTCATGCGGGTTGTCGGTCAGCAGCTTGCCGTCGTGGTAGGCGTTGACGCCATCCTCCCATTCCGCATCGAACGTTTCCATGTCGGCGTCCTTGGCGGTGCGCATGCGTCGCTCCTTTGCCCGATATTGTACCCCAACGTCTAGCTACAGACAAACGCCCCTGTCAATGTCCATCGCGCCCTGCGTATCCTGTCACGCATGGCCAAGCCTTACGCACTCTACTCGGCTGACGCTGGCGTCCTGATCGCTACGGGCGACCAGACCAGCGAGCACGGCGTGCCCGTCCGGCGGTTCCGCAAGGACATCGCCACGTGCGGCACGTATCGCCATCCGATATACGGGTGGACGCTCCAGATCACCGCAGACCGGCTCGATCAGTGGGCGGGGGCATTCTCACGGATGCTGGAGAACGGCGTCAACGTCCCTGTGGTCGTCGATCACAAGCGTGACAGCGACTCGACCATCGGCCACATCGTCAGCATGGAACGCGACGGGGATACCCTGTTCGCCATCCACGAGATCGTCGGGCAGCGCGGCCTTGACCTAGTCGATACTGTCGGCCTGACATCCCCGTGGATTGATCGGGAGTTCACAGACGGCAAGGGCCGGCGGTACGGCGAGGTGATCGTTCACTCGTCGCTGACGCCTGAGCCGGTCATCCCGGGCCAAGACGCATTCAGGGCCATCGCGGCCAGCCTCAAGCCGTTGGGCGCCGAGGCGATCTTCCTATCACAACAGGAGCCTGACATGGACCTCTCGACACTGCGCGAATTGCTCGGCGCAGGCGACGAACTGACCGACGAGAACGCGACTGAGATGATTGCTAGCCGCATCCGCGACGCCGACGGCGGCAAGACGGAAGCGGAGACGCAGCTCACCGCCAGTCTGTCCAAGGTCGAGCAGCTCGAAGCCCGCGTCAGGGAACTGGAGAAGGCCAAGCCTGACGACGAGGTGCTGGAAGGGCTGATCGAGTCCACGGAGGCGGCTATCGACACGCTGGTCAAGCGTGGCGTGCTCAGTCCGGCCAAGGCCGCCAGCCTCAAGCCGATCATCATCGGCGCCGAGGACAACCGGAACGTCTACGCGATGAGCCGGACGTACAGCGGGTTGCCGAAGGCGATGGCGCGGCAGATCACCGAATGGCTGGCCGACTTCAAGTCGCCGCCGGCGCCGGGCGAGGAAACCGAATCGCAGACGATGGCCCTGCACATGAAGGCCAAGGACGAAGCGGCGGAAGCATCGGCAAAGGCCAAGGCTGACACAGCCGCCGGGATCGCCAAGTACGCCGGCCGGTAACGGTCGGAGCGACGAACAACAACGGGCGTAACGCCTGACATGGAGAAAATGACATGCCTAGAAACCCAATAGTCGGGGCGCCCGGACTCGGAACCGCTCGCACAGCGACCCCGAAGAGCGTGCTTCACTCGACCACCGGCGCAATGTACCTCGGCAACGCCGCCGTGCTCGACGGGTCTGAATCCCGCGACGCGACGAACACCAGCGACGTTGACAAGCTGCAGCCCGGCCTCGTTATGGGCCTGATTACGGCAAGCGGGCTGTGGGCGCCGTCGTTCGTGGGTCTGACCACGGCTGCGTACACCTCCGGCGGCACGTCGTTGACGGTTGCTACGGCGACTGGCACGGAACTGCTGCGGCTGGTCGGCGCGACCGGGACCAGCGAGTTCGTCGTGATTGGCGCGCCGTCAGTCAGCGGCACCGTCGCTGTGACTGCCGCAACGCACAGCGCGATCAGCGGCACGGCGATTACGGTGACCAGCCTGGGCGTCAACAAGACCGCCGGGTCGATCATCGCCGTGAATGACGGGCGGTACACACCGCGCGGCATCCTCGACACCGACTACCCGGTCAAGGTGACGGACGCCGACGGCACTTCCGTTGACCAGGGCCTGCCCAGAATGCTCGTCGGCGGGTTCGTGGACATCGACCAGATCGTCAACTACCCGGCAACCGCCAACACCACGCTGGTGACCTGGCTGAAGACTCAGCTCGAAACGTACGGCCCGTGGCTGTTCACGGACAACTTCGGCGTGTAACGCCTGACGTGACCGAACAATGACGCGGCTGACCCGCGATCCCTGACTTTGGAGAGACATCATGGCAAAGACCCTCGAAGAAATCCTCGGCTGGGAACCGCGCACGGCTGGCGTCAAAGACCCTGCGGGCGGTGTTCCAACCGACGTTCTACCGCCCGGCTTCTTCACCGGCACTCGGCCGGTGCGTGGCTACAAGTCGTCGTATCTGCGGCGTGAGGACACGCGCAAGACTGCGACCATCGTCGGCTACGATTCGCCAGCGACCCCGGCCGGGAAGGGCGACACGGCGGAAGTGCCGGTCATCCTGGTGCATAGCTTCGAGTTCCAGCAGCACGGCGCGATCTTGCTCGCCAACCTGCTGACGGACAACGACGCTGTGCAGAAGATGGCCGAGGAAGAGCTGAACTACCAGACGGCCCTGCTGAAGCAGCGTCAGGACAACCTCCGCATCGCTTCGGCGATGTCGATGCTGACGCTCGGCTACCTGTACTTCAACGGCCAGAACCTGCTGCCGTCCAGCGTCGGCGCCACGCTGACCGTGGACTACTCGGCGACCACCGGGAACACGTACATCGGTGCGTGGGACACGACAGGCACGGACATCGGCGCTCAGATGATGAACATCCGAACCGCTGTCCGCAAGGACAACGGGCTGAAGATCACTGAGTGCCTATACGGCGCCAACATCTTCGGATACTTGGCGGCCAACGACACGATCAAGAACCTGACCGCCGGCACGCCCGGCTGGGCGGCGTCGATGGCGCAGGGCATGATCCCGCAGGGGCTGCTCGGGCTGAACTGGTGGCCTGCATCGGACACGTGGTTTGAGGATCAGGACGGCACGAATCAGGACTTCTTCGACGCCGACTCGATCAGCCTGTTCCCGTCGCCCAGTTCGGCATGGTACGAGCTTCAAGAAGGCTCCTACCCCGTGCCGACCAACCTCGGCAACGTGGCTGGCACTGCGACTGCGGCTCTGGCCGACTTCGTTGAGGTGTATGGCATGTTCGCGTATGCGACCATGACCAACAACCCCGTCGGCGTCCAGCAGTTTGTTGGCGATACGTTCCTGCCCGTGGCGAAAACCCCCGGCGCGATCAACATCGTGGCCGACGTGACAACCGCCGTCAGCTAGACGGCTTGACTAGCGCTGCTTCGACCCTGGGCGGGCGGGCCACAACCTGCCCGCCCATTTTCTTTGGGAGACACGGCATGGCCTACTGCACGAGAAACGACATAGGGATGCAGGTCGGTACGTCGAACGTGACGACGTGGGCCGACCGTGACGCCAACGGCGACGCCGAGACGATCAGCGACGTGGTTGACGAGGCGATCGCCACCGCAGACGCGACGATCGACGGCGAGTTTCAGGACGGCCCGTACACGATCCCGTTCGCCGCGACTGTGCCGCAACTGGTCAAGGTGTGGTCGGCCAGGCTGGCTGCGGTCGAGCTGTATCGAGGTCGCGGCCTGCTCGACGAGGGCGACGCACCGGGCGGCAAGCTGGACGTGCTCCAGACCGACACGATGCGGACGATCAGGTCGTACGCCAGCGGCTCGCTCCGTCTGCCGCTTGCACAGGAAGAGTCGCAGCCGACCGTGCCGATCGCGCTGAGGTAATCATGGCCCACCCAGACGCCAGTAACGTACAGATGGACATCGACGGCCAGAAGCTGCTCGAAGCGATGTGGCATCAGATGGAGCGTGGCGGGTCTGATACCAACCCGTACCGCCAGATGTTCAAGCGGTGGGGGTCGATCTATCAGGCGGCGATGCTGAGGCGGTTCATCGCCAAGTCCCGGGGCGGATGGCAACCGCTGGCGCAATCGACGATCCTCAGTCGGCGGGTCGGCCGAGGCGACAGGTCAGGCAACGCCAACACACGGGGCAAGTCTCGCACGCGGGCGATCCGCAAGCTACGGCGGACAAACACGAACTACCTATCAGCGGGCAAGCTGGTATCGAAGGTGAAGCGGCTGTCGTCGATGGAGGGCGTCTCGATCCTGACCGACACAGGCCAACTTCGCGACGCGCTGAAGCCTGGCCGACCTGGCGAACTACGCGACGACATCCCGTGGGGTGTGGACGTGGGGTTCAGCAATTCGATGCACACGGCGTTAGGCGGGGCGTTGCACATGAGTCCGACGACGATGGGCGACATCGCGGCGTTCCACCACTTCGGCATGGGCAACAACCCGGAGCGGCCGATCCTGGTCCCACCGGACGGCGACGCGCGGCAGCGGATGAACGAGGCGATGGGGTTGGCGCAGCGTCGGATCGCGACGCGGCTGAACGCACTTTACAAGGGCATGACAGGAGCCTGACATGGCAATCGTCTCATCTGAAATCCTTGAAGACTCCGGCCAGATCGACGCCCGCCGCATGGTTCGCGAGCGGCACGTTGACCATGTGGGCGCCGAGTACTTCTACAGCTACATGGCCGAGAGTGGGACTGATGCGGATGCTGTGCTGGCTGCCCGAGCCGCTTGGTTGCCTGACTACCTCGCCCAGCAAGAGATCGACGCCAACATGCAGGAGGCCGAGGAATGAACTTCAACCACTCGACACCAGCGCAGAACATCGCGGCGTTGCGGGAGCGGTTCAGGCAGTCCAGCGGATTGCAGACCGCCCGGATTGCCCGGTGGATTTACAACAACCTGACGCTGGCCCAGATCAAGGCTGCGTTCGGGCTGACTGACGCCCAAGTCGCCACGCTGCGGGCGAAGTTCCTCGCACTGCGTGACAAGCTGAACGACATCGACGCTGCGGGAGGTGAGTGATGGCAGGACCGTACTACGTGCGCTCGACTGACGGCGACGATTCTGACGACGGTTCCACTTGGGCGTTGGCGAAGGCTACGCTGGCAGGTGCGTTCGTTGTGGCCAGTGCTGGCGACACAATCTATGTGTCACAGAGCCACGCCGAGACTCAGGCTTCTACCATGTCGCTAACCAGTCCCGGCACTGCCGCTGCGCCAGTTCGTGTATTGTGCGGCAACGATGCTGCTGAGCCTCCGACTGCGCTGGCGACGACCGCAACGGTGACGACAAACGGGAACTACGGATTATATTTTTATGGTGGATTCACATATGTCTATGGAATGTCGTTCATACGTGCCGGGGTAGGCGCCAACGCAGATATGAGCTTTGTCTCTACGGCACCTTGCTGGTGGAAACTGGAAGCGTGCCAACTCAAACTCGACACGACAGGCTCATCGAGCCTTATTGGTCTGGGGGCCGGCAATAGTGGCATTGATGATAGATTGCTTGAGTTTGTAAACACGACGGTGAGTTTTGGACACGCTAGTCAGAAACTGGCGCCGATATCGTTTGATTTAATATGGACAGATACGGCCAATGCGATTGCGGGCACTGTGCCAACATCTCTCTTTGTGCATCAATCGGGAATAGGCGAAAGAATCATAGTCAGGGGCGTGGATTTGTCGGCTCTGGACAGCGGGCATAATCTGGTGGTGGCTTCGTTCAACGGACGGCATGTCTATACGTTTGATGGGTGCAAACTCGGGTCGTCTGTGGCGGTAGTTAGTGGCGCGTCTGTGGGCCAGGGCGGCTGTATTGTGGAACTAATCAACTGTGACAGCGCGGACACCAACTACCGATACCGAAAGCACTGCTACCAAGGCGACATCTACCACGAGACGGCGTGCATCCGCACCGGCGGCGCATCGGACGGCACGACCGGCATAGCTCGCAAGCTGGTCAGCAGCGCCAACAGTAAGTTCTTCAGCCCGCTGGAGCTTGGCCCGCTCGCCGTATGGAACGAGACAACCGGCAGCAGCGTCACTGCAACCGTCGAAATCATCACCGACAACGTGACGCTCACCGACGCCGAGTGCTGGTTGGAGGTGGAGTACCTTGGCACGAGCGGCGTTCCGCTGAGCCTATTCGCCAGCGACCGAGCGGCTGGGATACTCACGACGCCAGCCAATCAGACCGCCAGCACCGAGACGTGGTCCGGCACGACCTACGACGGGTTTGGCACGCCGGTCAAGCAAAAGCTGTCGGTAGCGTTCACACCGCAGGAGAAAGGCCCGATCAAGTTCCGCGTGATGCTGGCGAAGGCAAGCACCACCGTCTACGTCTGCCCGAAGGTTGACCTCACATGAGCCGAGAGTATCAGGTCGGCAACCTGTACGTCAACGAGACTGGTACTCGGCAGTATCAGGTCGAGGGCGTCTACGTCAATGAGACGGTCGCGGCGGGCGACGCATCCAGCAGTTCGAGCAGCGAGGGCATCACGACATCGTCGAGCAGCGAGGGCGTTACGTCGTCGTCGCTATCGTCGAGCACGGCGTATCAGTCTACATCGAGCAGCACGGCGTATCAGTCCACGAGCAGCTCAACCGCGTACCAATCGACCAGTTCGAGTACGACCGCGTATCAATCGACGTCGAGCTCGACCACCGCCTACCAGTCTACCAGCAGCTCGACAACCGCCTATCAGTCCACGTCAAGCTCGACAACCGCTTACCAGTCATCTAGCAGTAGCACAACAGCCTACCAATCCTCCACATCGAGCACCACGGCCTACCAGTCGTCCTCGTCGAGTTCCAGCGGCGACGTAGGCGAGGTGGCGTTCGTCAAGGACGTTGTCGCGTCGGACACCACCACGGCGACGGCGATCGAAGACATAACCGGCCTGTCGCTAACGGTGACGCTGAACGGCGAGGCGCATATCGCGGCGTTCATGGCGTTGTCCAGTGCTGTCAGCGTCGGCGGGACCAGCGGCTACTACGCGATCAGCATCAACGGCGTGGATAGCGCGATCATCGAGCGAAAGCATTCGTCAGCCTCAGACACTGGCAGCGTCGGCGTGGTGTTCCGCACGGCGTCTACGTTGCCAGCAGGGCAGTACGTGGTCAAGGGCCGCTGGTACACCGATGCCGGTAACACGCTAACCGGAACGAACGTAACGCTGATCGGTATGCCGCTGATCGACGTCGATGCGCACGTCATCCCGTCGATGTTCGATACGATCGCGTCGGATACGACTACCGCGACCGCGCTGGAGGATATCGACAACCTGACCGGCACGGTGACGCTGGAGGGCGATCACTTCGTCGCGGCATTCCTGACGGCTAGCCAGACGTCTACAGGCAATAAGAAAGTCGCGCAGCTTGCGACGAACGTCGGCGGGACGACGAGCAGCGTGTCCAGGACGATCGGCATCGGCGGCGACATCGGATCGGTGACGGCGACCGACAGGCCGGACGGCGCGTTCGCCGCAGGAGCCGTCACGGTAAAGGGCCAGCACGCTGCGACCAGCGGCGAGACTGTGACGACCGGACCTGCGAACCTGCTCGGCATCGGGCTAGAGACCGGCCCGCTGGAAGAGATACGCAGCGGCCATGTCAACGTGGCCACCGAGACGACCGCCAACACCGTCTACGAAGATATCGACGGCCTGACGTTCGACCTGACGCTGGAAGAGCCGGGCAACATATTCGCATCGCTGGCCATGGAGACGACCAGCAGCGTCGCTAACCGGGACATCTCGTTTCGGATCACCATCGACGGCGTTGACCAGGAAGAGTTCACGCGGACGCATTCGAGTACAGATAAGGGCAGCGTGTCCGCCTACGCGCTGAGCACCGGACTCGCCGCTGGCACGTACACCGTCAAGGCCCGCTGGCACGGCGAATCAGGCGAGACGATGACGGGGACCAACATTCAGTTGGTCGCCTTTACCGGCGCACACCAGACGCAGGGGCCGGGTTCGAGTTCGTCTAGAAGCAGCAGTTCGACCACGGCGTACCAGTCAACGAGCAGCACGTCAAGCTCTACGGCGTTTCAGTCCACCAGCAGCAGCACGACGGCCTATCTGTCGTCAACGTCCAGCACCACGGCATACCAGTCAACGAGCAGCTCGACCACGGCGTACCAATCGACCAGCAGCAGCACGACAGCCTACCAGTCAACGTCGTCATCGACTACGGCCTATCAATCGACCAGTTCAAGCACGACAGCCTATCAGTCATCGTCAACGTCCACCGAATACCAGAGCACGTCGAGCAGTACCGCATACCAATCTACGTCAAGCTCTACGGCCTACCAGTCAACCAGTTCCAGCACGACGGGCTATCAGTCAACGTCAAGCTCGACAACCGGCTATCAGTCCACCAGCAGCAGCACGACGGCCTATCTGTCGTCAACGTCCAGCACCACGGCATACCAATCGACGTCGAGTTCAACGACAGCGTATCAGTCCACGTCATCGACGACGGCGTATCAGAGTACGTCCAGCAGCACCGCGTACCAATCGACCAGCTCAAGCACCACCGCATATCAGTCAACGAGCAGCAGTACGACCGGCTACCAGTCCACGTCGAGCAGCACGACGTCGTCGTCAACTGAGTTGGCATCGACGACCAGCACGTCTGAGAGCGACCAGTCGTCGGCTTCGTCGCTGTCTACGTCGTCGTCAACCGAGGCGCAGTCGTCCAGCAGTTCGTCGGAGGCCGAGGCGGCTCGCAACGTGGTCAAACTGTATGGGGCATTCGACACCGTGTTGACGTTCGACGCGGTCTATACCGGCACTATCCGATTACAGGGCGCCTTTGACGACGTCCTGACTTTCAGAGGCACATGGAGGCGCGACTAATGAGGCGACCGACCAACCCGGAACAGTTCGGCGTTACGACATCTCTATTCTCCCACCCGGCCGAGGACTGGAACATAGCGTACAGCTACTGCCGCAACCTACACACGCGGATGAGCAGGGCGTCGATCACGGCGGCTGAGTGGCTGTTCATTCGGGACGTGTGCGCATCGTTCCCGGTCGGCGGGCGATACCTGGAGATTGGCTCCCACCGGCACGTCAGCAGTTGCGCGTTCCTGGCCGCTATGGATCACAACGACGCGACGTTGACCAGCGTGGACATCGTGTATCGGTTGCCCGACTTCGTCCACCCGGACGCTGGGGTCATGGACCGATGGACTCGGATAACGGGGTCCAGCCTGGACGTGGTCCCAACACTTGAGGGTCCATACGACGTCATCCTCGTTGACGGGCTGCATTCTGACATCGGCGTGCTGAGCGACACGCAGCAGGCGGTGCGGCTTCGGTCGCCTGGCGGCGTCATCATCTGCCACGACGCGAACAGCACGCCTGCAATGGGCAAGATCATCGAGGGGCTTGGAACGAACGAACTCGACTACTACCAGGGGCAGGTGGATCACTGCAAGGGGTTCGCTGTCTACCCGAAAGGCTGGCCCAATGGCTAAGACACTGCAAAACGCGACGATGTGGCAGGGCGAGGACAAGTCGCTCGTGTTCACCGTGAGCGGCACCACACTGACCACGGCGACGGCGATCAAGTGGGAGCTGTCGAAGACGCTCAGCAGCGCGAACCTCGTGACGAAAGACCTGACCGACGGCGTAGTTGCCGACAGCGACACGCAATGCACCGTCACGCTCGCGCCGACCGACACGGACAGCATCAGCGGCAAGCACTACCACGAGTTGAGGGTCACTGACTCCACGGGCAACGAGGCCGTCGTGTCTACCGGGACGCTCGACATCAAGATCAGCACCACCAAGAGCTAAGCCATGAGCGACTACATTGCAGCAGGTGCGGGAACAGTAGCCGCGAACCAGGGCTACAGCGAGAACGGCGTCTACGGCGGCAAGACGGCCTATCAGGGCGATACTGCCGACTCGATCTGGCTGGCGTACAACACGACGTTTGCTGGCTGGACGATCGGCGAGAACCCGGACATTGCGGTCGCCAACAACGGCCCGCACATGTACACGCACACGTCAGACGCCGCCACGCCACCGCTCACCGGCTGGCTGACAGGCGGGTCAGGCGACGATGATCCGCCCACCCTGGAGGCGGGCACGGGCGACGATTCGTCGTCATCGAGTTCCACGGCGTACCAGAGCACGTCATCGTCAACGTCTGACACCAGTTCCAGCGGCGAGTCATCGGCGTCAACGGCAACATCCGAATCCACCGCGTACCAGTCAACCTCGACCTCAAGCGTGTCGAGCTGGACGTCGAGCACCTCGTCGTACAGCAGCAGTTCAGGTCCAAAGGATTCGATCACGTCCAGCAGCTCGTCGAAGTCCACCGCCAGCTCGTTCTCGACGGCCAGCTCTGACACGTCGTCGTCAAGCGCCCACTCGCTGACCACATCGAGCAGCAGCAACTCATCGTTCAGTTCGGCGTCAAGCGACACGTCCAGCAGTTCGTCAGGCCCGCAGGACTCGCTGACATCGTCGTCTGATTCGTCGTTCAGTTCGGCATCGTCGGTGTCGTCATCGACCGTCACGTCGTCTACTTCCAGTTCGTCGCCTTCGACGGCATCTGACGTGTCCACCGCCAGTACGTTCAGCAGCACCAGCAACAGCACGTCGTCGGCCAAGACGTCGTCCAGCTCCAGCCACACCAGCTCGTCAACCTCGACGTCGCAGCAGGGGTCCACGAGCACCTCAAGCACGAGCAGCAGCCTATCGGTAACGACGTCGTCCAGCCAGTCGGCGTCAACAGCGACATCGCTGACGTCGTTGACGTCGTCCAGCAGTTCGCACACATCGTCCTCGCCATCGAGTGTCGGCGGGTCGCTGACATCGACGTCATCGACCTCGACGTCATCCGAGTCGCTCACATCGAGCACGTCTAGCCGTGAGTCGCTAACCTCGACGTCGTCCAGCCAGTCGAAGAGCACAGCGACATCGCTGACCTCGTCAAGCACTAGCAGCGCCGCCGAGTCGATGACCACATCGTCGAGCTGGTCTATCTCGTCATCGTCGCATACGTCGTCGAGCACCAGCAGCGTGGGCGGCACACTGACATCGTCGTCGTCAACATCGACGTCGTCCCAGTCGTTCACCTCCAGCACGTCGAGCCGTGAGTCGCTGACGTCGACGTCGTCCAGCCAGTCGAAGAGCACCGCGACGAGTCTAACGTCGTCGTCCACGTCCAGCGCAGCGGGGTCGCTGACATCGACCTCGTCAACATCCACCTCATCCCAGTCGTTCACCAGCAGCACCAGCAGCAGAGAGAGCCTGACGTCTACGTCGAGCACCCAATCGGTGAGCACGGCGACGAGCCTGACATCGACATCGTCCAGTTCCAGCGGTGGGAAATCGCTCACGACGTCGTCATCGACCAGCACCAGTTCGCAGTCGGTCAGCTCGACATCGTCCTCCAGCGTGGGCGGGTCGCTCACCTCCAGCAGTTCGACCTCGACGTCATCGCAGTCGTTCACCTCCAGTACGTCGAGCCGTGAGTCGCTGACGTCCACCAGCAGTACCCAGTCTGTGTCCACATCTTCCAGCCCGTCCTCAAGCTCGACCTCCAGCGAGTCGAGCAGCAGCGGATGGGGCGGCTACGAAGTGGACCCGTACACCCAGGTGTACCGGGCGCTCCGCAACTGGATACTCGACGACGACGACATCATCGCATTGCAGGCCAAGATTCCAGGCGGGGTCAAGATCGCCAACGTGCCCGACCTGACGAACGAGGCGGGCGGCAACAAGACCCCGATCAAGCCCGGCGCCCAGAACGCCGACTTCGTCGAGATACTGATCTGGCCCACCACGACGACGTACAGCTTGGGCAATACGAACACCGGGCACATGATTACGAAGCGGTTCTCGATCCGCATCGCGGACAACCAGCAGGTCATCGACGATAAGTTCCACCCGACGCAATGGGCATTGACGGCGGCGTTCGCCCGGCTGCACCGGAACAGCCCCACGCTGGACCTTGCGTTTGTCCGCAAGCTATCACTGATAGACGACAGATCGGCATACGGCGACAATCCCGATGCGACCCGAGGTACGCCCGGCTGGGTGAGTATCGCGAATGTCGATGTGCTCATGGCATTTACAGACGGCGACTTCGACATTCACGGCGGCAGGTAACACAGGAGCCACACCATGGCAGTCCCAATCACGTCCAACGCAGGCACAGTTTACTGGAACAACTCGGAAATCGACCAGGCCCGAGGCTGGACGATAAACATCTCAGGCGAGTCGAAAACGTACAGCACGAACAAGACGGAGGGCAACGTCAGTCGGCGTCCGGGCAACCGGGACTTCACCGGCTCGTTCACCGTCTACAGCGTGGGCGCTGCGCTGATCGCCTACCCGATGCAGATCGCTAACCTCAAGCTGTACATCAACGGGACGTCGTACTGGAACTTCGACAAGGCGATCATCGAGAGCGTCGATTACGAGGTCAACGTCGAAACGAACGACATCGAGGCTGTGACGTACAACTGGGCATTCGCCGGCAACAGCGACGGCACTGGCGGCACGGTGACGGCGCCTGACGCAACGGTCCTGACGACCAGCAACGTGGGCGAAATCGTGGAAGCGTAACCAACTAGGAGCATGGAGGCATGACAATCGCACGAGGCACGGCCGCGCCATCGGAGCTGCGGCTAGGCGACGGGACATTCCGCTTGAAGCCGTTGAATTACGCGGCCATCGGCGAGTACGAACAGTGGTGCCAGGACGCCTACATCGCGCAGATCGAGCGGCTGATCGGCAACCTCGAACCCGAGGACGCCCGACAGGCACGCATCGACGCGGTGAAGCTGGCGTCGAAACTGACGATGACCACCGACGACCCCGAGGCTTCGGCCACGATGTCCCGGCTGTCGTCGTCGTTGGAAGGTGGCACGCGGCTGATGTGGTTGTCCATGCGGGCCGAGCAGGCGGACCTGACGTTGGAGCGTGTGGGCGATCTGCTCGCCGACCCCGCCGCCCTCGGCCAAGCGCTCGACCACTTCAACCGGCTGAACGAGGGGCCGGAGGACGCGCCGGGAAAACCGAAGCGCCCGGCTCGGACGCGAAAGAAAAAGAGCCGCTGACGTTCGCTGACGTCGCTCGGGCGTTCGCGCGTCGGTACAACTGGGGACCGGAACAGGTGGCGCAGATGACACCACATCAGGTTTCCATTTACGCACCGGACCTCGGCCACGCCCCCTCGCCGTTCGACATGCTGGGCATGGGCGCCGGGGGCGAGGTCGGGCGGCGTGATCCGAACCTGCCGGGCAAGCGGCTCGTCACCATGAAGCCGTCGGAGTACAAACGCTAATGGCTATTGGGATGCAGGCCGGACAACTCTTCTATCGCATGACGGTGCGCGGCGCTGAGGCTACGCAGCAAACGCTGTCGCATGTTGGCGGTGGGGTCAAGCGGCTGGGCGCGACGTTCCAGCGGCTGCGGGCCACCATCGTTCGCACTGCGGCGGTCATGGGCACGATGTTCGTTGGCGCATCGGTCTACGCTCTCAAGCGGCTCGTGTCGTTTGGCTCTGACATCCAGGAGGAGGCGTCTAAGTTCGACGCGGTGTTCAAGGGCGAGGCTGAGGTCGGGCGTCAGTGGGCGAACAGTCTAGGCGCGGACATCGGCCGCTCGACGTTCGAGATACAGAAGTTCATGGCAGCCATGCAGGACACGTTCGTGCCGCTAGGGTTCGCACGGACCAAAGCGCGGGAGCTGTCCCAGGAGATCGTCAAGCTGTCGATCGACGTGGCGTCGTTCCAGAACGCCTCAGACGCCGACGTGCTGAACGCATTCCAGTCGGCGCTGGTCGGCAACCACGAGGCGGTCAGGCAGTTCGGAATCATCATCACGGAAGCGGAGCTGAAACAAGAGCTATTCCGCATGGGCATCACGAAGGCGATGATCCAGATATCGGCCCAGGAGAAGGTCCAGGCCAGGCTCAACCTGATTATGCGCGGCACGATAGACGCACAGGGCGATGCGAAGCGAACCGCTGGCAGCTTTGCCAACCAGGTCAAGGCGCTCAGGGCTGAGTTCGAGGTTGCCGCCGCAATCGTATCCAAGAGCCTGATCCCGGCGGTGACCAGTCTGATCGGAATCCTGAGATTCAACACTGATGTGCTCACCGGGTTCGCCGATGCTCTCGTCAGCTACTTCACTGTGATGGACGATCTGTTCTTAGCGACAGAGCGTCGGGCCAGGGCGCTTACCGCCGCTCTCAAGGACATGGGCACCGCTACTGCTGATCGAGTCAAGGCGGGCCAGCAGACTGATTTGGTCGCCTACCTGGTGGCGTTGAAGGCAGAAAAGCAGGCTGTAGACGAGGCCAAGAAAGCGCTGTTCGAGAAGGCGCTGAACCGAGGCAAGGACTTCGCAGCGAGGCGAATGGCGGAAGACGTCGAGAAGGGCGGATGGACCGGGATCGCAGCGAGGCTGTTGCGGTTCGGTTACGGCGCCGATCTTGAAGACCAACTCGCCAATAAGGGGATGCGAAGTTCCAAGCTGAGGAAATCGTTTGCCGATCCGATCAACGCATTGGTGGAGAAGGGCAAGCTGATAGACAAGACTATGGCCCGCGTGCGGGCAGAGATGAAGAAGCAAGACGAAGAAGCGAACATGCGGACGTTCCAAGACCTGACCGATAAGGCCAAGAACGGGTTCCGTATCCTGATGGAACAGATGAGCGAGCACGACCGGATGCGTGACCAGGCTCGCCGCCAAGAGGCCCAGAAAGTTGAGCGCGCCGCAAAGGCGAACGCTAAGACCATCGGCCAATTCCTATTCGACCCGGTCCAGAACCGCGCCATCGCTATCAACGAGATGGTCGCTGAGATGCTGGCGACCCCGCTGGCCAAGAGCAGCCCGGAACTACAGCAGCAGATACGCGACCAGCAGCGGCGTAACCTGATGGGGCTGCAAGAAGAGAAGCAGCGGGCGGCCCCGAGCTTCGTCGGCCTGACGGATGCGTGGCGGAAGGTCGCGCTCCAGACCGCCGGCCCTCAGACCGCCGAGGATAAGCTGGTGCAGTACACGCTCGCTGAATTGGAGGCGATGCGGCAAATACCGCCGCTACTCAAGGACCAGACGCGGACGGCAATGTCGGTAGGCGACAAGATCATCGACGGAATGGAGCGGGCGTTCGGACTGGTCGGCTCGCTCGCACCATAGGATAGGATCGCAGCATGGCTATCACTGTTGCCTACGATGAGATCGCCGGATCGCCCACGTCTGAGCATTGGCTGGCTACCGGTGGATTCGAGGCGACACGGGTGCTCCGGTGTGCATGGGGGCAGCGCCACACGCTTGCGTTGCAGCTCCGTGGCCAGGTGGGCGGGTTCATCCTGTCGCCGCAGGGCTACCCGAGCGTATCGTTCGCCATCGTCCGCGACGTGTCGATCGCCCCCGAGGGTACGCTGAACAAGAGCGCGGCTGGCGCACTGCCGAACACGTACGACTATGCGCTGCTGACAGTCCACTACGCGACCTCGCTGAACGGCGCCGCGCAGACCGTGACGTACGACGATGGCAGCGGGGTCGTGCTGGAGGAATCCTTCGAGCCGTCGGCCGAGTTCCTGTCGGTTGGCGTCAAGGGGTTGAACTGGAACAATCCTCCGGACGCGGATGGGGCGCTGAAGGAAACCGAACTTCCGAGCGAAGTCATCCGCATGATGGACTGGACGATCACACGGACGAACGCACCGAAGCCGGACGCCGCAGACAATGCGTACATGGGCACGGTCAACGGGAAGCCAGTTGGATCGCTCGCCACCGGCCAGACGTTCGCGCGTGAGACGCTGATGTTTCTCGGCATGTCCATGTCCGCTACATACGACGAAGCAGGGAACGTGACGTGGAGTGTCACCCGCAAAATACAGTACCGGCCCTTCGGCTGGAACGTGTTTCCGCGACCTGGCTATCGGAGCGGCCAGCCTCTGTACAGCGGCGAGAATGACGTGTGGAACGCTTACCAGATCGTTGACTTCGCTAACATCCTAGGCGGTGTGGCGGTGGTGGAGTAATGAGCAAGCTCCTGACCGAAGTAAGTACATGGCGGGCTGGCGGTCGCGCATCGGCGTCCGACTTCAACGCTGTGGCTGACGCGGTCAAGGTCAATCGCGGGTCGATGATCGACGCGGGGATCGTTGACTCCACCGGCGTACACACGCGCGGGATGCCGCACACGAACGTGCAGGTCTGGGTGGGCGTCGTCTCGGCCTATTCGCAGGTGGGCAGCAACAAACAGTGGACCTACACGGTGACGCGGCTGGTGAAGGAATCGGCCGGCTACGGCGGCTGGACCGACGACTCCGACGGGTTCGAGTACACCTGCTATAACATGGCTGAGGACGGCAACGGCTCGTCTGGGCTGATGGGCAACGGCGTTAACACCGTGAACCTGACGGGCACGTACGATGTGCAGCCGATCCCGGCTGGCCGTGCGGTTGTGGTGATCGAGACGTCGCTGGTTGACGGCACGACCGAATACTGGATCGTCGGCGACCCGAACGGCGTGGACGGGGAGTGCCCGTAATGCCCGGCGCGCCGCAACAGTGCTGCTGCGGGGGCGATTGTCCAGCGTGTGTGCAAGTAGTTTTCAGCGGCATTTCGGTGTGTTCGGGTTGCATTAATGTCCAGTCTCCAAGCCTAGACATTACCGCCACATGGTCGCAAGACCCAAACGGCACATATATCGTGCCTGTTACGGCTGCGGGGAATGTATGCTTTAGCAAGACCGTGCTGATAAGCAATATTCTAACGATAGAGTATTGGTCCAGCACAGACGGGTCATGCACCGGCACGCATCCGATTGCGCCAGTCACGTTGTCGTTAATTATTGACTTTGAGATGTTCACGTCATCTCAAAACATTATTCGTGCCAACCTAGGCGTCTCGATAAACGGCACGCACTTCTTTTCTTCTTCGGTGCCTGCGGGCGGCACACCGCTAGGCGACCCGATTAGTAACCTAAACCTGATATGCGGGTTGCTTGGGACTCCCAATGTAATCTTGGCCACCGGCGGCACAGCGACCGTCACGGTGCCGGACCCGAGTCTGTGTATCTGTGCGACGTCGCTCGACGTGACGTTTAGTGGATTCAATACTGGCTTGCTCGATACGTGTTTATCCATGCTGAGTTATTCATATGGAGTGCTAGTGCCATCAGTAGGAGGATCGATTAGTATTGACGGATCATATGCCGTGAGCGCTGGTCTTGCGTACAATGTTTGCGGAGACTGCTGGTATTCGCGTGGCATAGCGGCGCCCATAACAGGCGGAACGATGTATGTCAATGGACCGTCCTATGGTACGCCCTGTACAACTCCAATCTTCGGGTGGGATAGTCCCGGCGGGTACGTCTATATTACAATGGTTAAAGCAACTCAAAGGATTTGCAGCGTCAGATGTTTTTTCTACACCCTGCCATTTGGATACTACGATACATGGATTTTTCGGGCCGAACCGACTGATTACGCACTGGGTGAACCGATTCCCAACTCCCTCAACGGAGGCATCGGCACAGTCACGGTAACAGCGTCATGAGATTCGCACCCACCCCCAACGGCGGCCGAATGGCACTGGGCGACACGCCCTACGGCGCCTATACCCTCGAGGCGGCCGAGTCGTTCGCGGACGCCCAGATCATCGTCAACGGCCGCGTGGTGGGACGGGCCAGCATGGAGATACGGACGCCCGACACGATCGCCAAGCCCGGGACGGCCCTAGCCAACACGCTCGCGCGGGCGGGGTTCCATAAGTGCCCGGCATGCCACAAGCGGGCCAAGTGGCTCGACCGGCAGTGGTACAAGATCGCCTGTGCGTGGAGGTGCCTGACGCGGTAGACATTCTCCCTCCCCCGGGCCGCCCCGTGCCGGTCGCCTCCACCGGCCGGGGCTGGCCTTTTACCGCTTGACGCTGCGCCGACCGTTAGCTAGACTGCTAACGTCGAGGCAGGCAAGGACGCCTGGAGGTGACCGCTTTGGAACAGGACGTTCCTCGGGGCGAGGCCCCGTCGCAGGATGACGACCGCCAGGCCCGTTGGGGCCGGACGCAGTTCGACGGCTTCCCAGTCGGTCGTTTCCTGGCCGCGCCGCCGTTTTTCTTCACAGCAGACCACCATCCGTTGTGGCTGACCGACCTTTACCGGGGCCGGTCGCTTTTTCTCATCTGCTCAGGCCCGTCGTTCGCCAAGCTGCCCCACAAGCGACTCAGGCAGCCGGGGATTATGACGATGGGGGTGAACAACTCGGCCAGGACGTTCCGCCCGAACCTGTGGGTGGAGGTGGACTCGCCGTGGAACTTCCTCCGGAGCATCTGGCGCGATCCGCTGATCGCCAAGTTCGCGCCCTTGGACGCGATCCACAAGCCGCTATTCGACTCCAACACCTGGAAGCTGAGCGGCGAGACGGTCGCCGACTGCCCGAACGTCAGCTACTACAAACGCAACGAGAGGTTCAACGCCAAGCAGTTTCTCACCGAGGACTCAATGAATTGGGGCAACCATTCGTCCTGGGGCGGTGGCCGCACGGTCATGCTCCCGGCTGTGCGGATCGCCTACCTGCTCGGCTTCCGCCGCCTGTTCCTGCTGGGCGTGGACATGGACATGCGGCCCGACAAGAAGTACCACTTCGAGCAGGACCGGCACGCGGGGTCGATCAAGGGGAACAGAGCGACGTACGGGATGCTCCAAGAGCGGTTCGCCGAGCTGCGCCCGCTGTTCGAGGCCGAGGGATTCAACGTCTACAACTGCAACAAGGACAGCGAGCTGAAGGCGTTCGAGTTCGTCGAGTTCGCCGACGCCGTGCGTGACGTGGTGAACAACGAGTTCGGGATCGACACCGCCCACGAACGGACCTACGGGCTATATGAGCGCGGCGGGCTACAGAAGAAGGTTGACGAGAGAAGGAGAGAGGCCGACAAGCTGACGCGCAAGGCCGAAGCGTTGTCCACTACGCACTGGTCTGACAAAGCCAAGCGAAAGCACTGCCTTTCACTGGTGCATCAGGCAGTTCGGCAACACAAACTCGCTACCGAAGCTCAATCGGAATTGACCAAGTTGGCCGAATGGAAAGGCACTACCAATGGCGACGCCAAATGAACCGCTTAAGCTGGTCCAAACACCGCCCGGCAAGTGGGAGGTGCTGGACGTGAATCCAGGCAAGCGCACCAAAGATGACGGTACGGAGGTGGAGTTCACTATGGTTGCAATGCGCAACGAAGCCGATGGACATCTGCTGTTCACTGAGGCGCCAGGCAGGTGGACAAAGGCACAACTCCAGGGCCAGCAGAAGGGCGAGGCATGACACGCGGCATCGTCTACTACAACCGGGGCACCAAGTGCTTGATCCGAATGCTCGTGTCGGTCTACACGCTGCGCCGCACGGGCTATGCGGGCGCCATCGCGCTCATGGCCGAGTACAACATCGACAAGAAGACCAAGACCCGCAACGACCTGCCCGACTGGGTGCGCCGCGAACTGAAGCGGCTCGACGTCCAGATCGTGGACATACCCAACGACCAGTCTGTCGAATACGCGCTAGTGCAGAAGACCCGCCTCCACAACTGGGCGCCGTACGACGTCTGCCTGTTCATCGACGCTGACACGCTGGTGCTACGCGATCCGTCCGAACTGCTCGACCCGATCGAGGCCAAGGGCTACGGCGTCGCCCGGTTCGTGGACTGGATCACGACCGGCAACAAGATCAGCGGGCGCATCAGGTCGTGGCGTTGCATCGTCGGCGACCGCATGACCGAAGAGGCGCTGGCGTACGGGCCGGCGGTCAACACCGGCGTGTTCGGCTGGCGGCGTGGGTTCAAGATGTTGGCGCCGCTACAGGTCGCGTGCGAGCAGGGCTACGAACATCAGAAGATCGACGGCGCGCCGCTCAACCGCACGCTGGACGAGGTCGCGGCGCAGATGTTCTGCCCACAGTTCGACGTCGCGCTGTTCGACGAGGTCTGGAACTGGTCGGTCCAGTACGGACTCGCTGCGACTGACTCGGGCAAGATCGGAATTATCCACTATCACGGTGGCAAGCACCTGCTGACCGACCCGTCACACAAGCCGCACACGCTCTGGGCCTGTGAGCAGTGGCGCCAGGCGTACTGGGAGCTTCGGAACGGCTCGCCTGAATACGACGCATACGGAGGCACGCACGCCGACAACAATCTGCGAAAGTACGAACTGCCGAAGCAGCGGAAAGACCTAACGGTCGTGTGCGCGTCGGATGAACGCTACACCGGCAAGCTGGAGCGACACCTCAAGGTCTGGCTCAAGACGCCTGGATTGAGGGAACAACAATACCTGCTGCTGTGCGTCGGATCGCCGCCTCACGTTGGGGAGTTCGCACGGTTCAACCGTTACCAGAACATGACCCAGGTGTATTACGAGCCGGTCAAGGGGGCAGAGCGGCGGGAGCAGGCGTTGTCGGCGTTTATCTTCGGCGTGGCCGACAACGTGAAAACTGATTTCCATATGAAGCTGGACGGCGACGCCGAGGTCAAGGGCGATTTCGTTTGGCCAGACTACACGCGATACACGATCACTGCCGACCGCTGGGGGTCCACCCGCAACAAGGGGGCGCCGCACCTGGACAAGCACTTCCTCGTGGTCATGGACGAGTTCTGGCAGAAGCGGACGGGGGAGCCGCCGATCTTCCCAACCGACATTCCGGTCGATGCGCGGTACAGGCACCCACGGATCAGGAGTTATTGCTTCATCGCGCGCACCGACTTCATCCGCAAGATCGCCGACGAGTGCAAGCCGAGACTACCGATCCCGTCTCACGACGGCGTGTCGTGGTACTGGGCGACGCGGGAAGGGCTGAAGATCAACCGGCACAACTTCCGAGAGTTTATAAATGCGTGACAGCATAGTCGGCATCAAGCAGGCCAAACGCTGGGGATGGACGATGTGCATCTACGAGAGCGACTTCGTGGAGGCATGGGCGATCCACATCGAGTCGTCCGCGTTCTGTTCGGAGCATCACCACGACCACCGGCTGAATCGGTTCTACGTCAGTCGGGGTACGTTGGAGGTGCTGGCGTGGAACGGCGGCGAGCCGGACGTGACGGTCGTCTGGCCTGGCGACATAACCGACGTGCCCGCTGGCATCTGGCATCAGTTCAGGTCGCGTGACGTGGTTGACGCGATCGAGCTGTACTGGCCGGACTTCGACCCACGGCATGACATACAGCG